>RCNC010001233.1_pt1 | contig 17151 bp, 15 predicted proteins | sample 2041301 | NCBI WGS metagenome assembly RCNC01 (sample SAMN09708231, study PRJNA481090) | Marine sediment metagenome, whole genome shotgun sequencing project. | biome: marine sediment; feature: ocean; material: sediment; isolation source: Sewage treatment plant 13A marine sediment (STP13A) ... | reverse complement strand
ATGTCGGCGCGTATCCTTAAAAGGCTGATCGCGACTATGGGAGATGAACGTCCTTATCTGCAAAATAATCTGACACTCCCACAACTGGCCAGGTTGGTAGCGACCTCACCGAATTACCTGTCACAGGTCATCAACGAACAGTTGCAGATGAATTTCTTTGATTTTGTCAATTCCTATCGAGTTGAAACGGCCAAGCAGCTAATCATCAGTCCAGCACCGCACACGCATACCATTCTCGATATCGCGATGGAGTCGGCTTTCAATTCCAAATCTGCGTTTTACGTCGCGTTTAAAAAACAGGTGGGCATGACGCCCGCCGCGTTCAAGAAAAATGTGGCCCACTAGCGCCTGAAAACGTCCTGCCCTATAGGACATGACGAATTATCGTCTGCTGAGCCTCAATCTTGTCGACATGCACCGAGATTCCCTCGCTGCCATAACCTTGACAAGAGAATTGAACGTGAAAATTATTAGCCTCATTGAATTAGCAGTTACTGCCGCGCTGGTTTTTACCCTGCCACTTGCTCAGGCTTCTGACTGGACCGGTAACGTAGGTGGCTCCATCGGTTCCAAAAACCTGGATGACGACGACTGGCCGTCTCTCGACAGCATGGAATCCGTTGGTTTTCTAGTTGATATCAAGAAGCAGGGCTGGCCGGTTAGCATAACCTATGACCTGATCGCCTCAGGAGACACCCACAAACGTGGGGATACCAAAGACGAGGCTTATACACTGGAAAATCATTTTGGTATCAGAAAAACTTTTGAGCTGACTGACTCAAACATGCGCCCCTATATCGGCGGTGGCATTACCGTAGTCTCGGCAGAGATCAAAAACAGGACTGCGGGCGTATCTACCAAGGACGATGACGACGCCACAGGATTCTGGCTAGGTGCAGGTTGGTATGTCGGCGTGACTGATAATGTCGACATTGGATTTGACGTCCGCTACTCGGAGGCCGAAGTCACTATCTTTGACCAGGATCGTGAAGCCGGTGGCTTCCACTACGCTGCCAATGCCAGCTACCACTGGTAACATGCCCGCCTGCAGTGATAGAGCCCCCGGCAAGGTAATGGTGAGTCAAGTGGTCCAGCGCCACCAGTAGTTAACACGACGTGTACGTCATTGCTTTGCGAAGCGATGGTTGAGGCTGATCATCCTGACCCGAAAGAGAAGTTGTGAAGTACCTGAACGAGTGATACAAAATAGCATGCAGGAAAAACCTAGAATCGTAATCGTCGGTGCCGGCTTTGGTGGGCTGTTCGCAGCCCGCGGCCTGCAACACGCTAAGGCCGATATAACGCTCATAGACCAACACAACTACCACCTGTTTCAACCACTACTTTATCAGGTTGCAACAGCCGGGCTTGCGCCATCCGACATTGCCTGGCCAATTCGAAGCATCTTGAGTAAACAGAGGAATATCACCGTGCTACTGGACAAGGTCAACGATGTTGATCGAGAAAGGAACCTGGTGATAACTCAAAATCGGAGTCTCCCATTTGACTATTTGATCCTTGCGACCGGCGCAAGGCATGCCTATTTCGGACATCCAGAGTGGGAACAGCATGCCCCAGGCTTAAAAAGTATCGAAGACGCAAGATCTATCCGTCATAGAATACTAATGGCGTTCGAGCAGGCTGAAATGACGCTGGATGATGCCGAACGGCAACGTTTAACCACCTTTGCAGTGGTCGGCGCAGGCCCAACTGGCGTGGAACTGGCCGGCACCATCGCTGAATTAGCGCGCTGGACGCTGGCTGCCGATTTTCGCCATATCGATCCCCGCAATGCACGCGTCATTCTGCTGGAAGCCGGTGATCGTGTACTGCCCTCCATGCCGCAAAAGCTATCAGCCTATGCAAAAAAATCACTGGAAAAGCTCGGTGTCGAAGTGCGTCTTGGACAAGCCGTAACCGAATGTGATGCCGAGGGAGTCGTTGTCGGCGGTGAACGCATCTCATCTGCGACCGTCTTGTGGGCCGCAGGTGTTGCGGCATCTCCGGCGGCTGTATGGTTAGGGTGCCCGGCAGATAATGCAGGCAGGGTAATTGTAAAAGAGGACCTTTCTATAGAGGGAGCGCCGAATGTGTTTACCATCGGCGATACCGCAGCGGTTAAGGATTCCGCCGGTAACGCCGTGCCGGGTATCGCCCCTGCTGCCAAACAACAAGGCCGATTTGTAGCCAATCTCATCAACTCACGGATTAGCGGACTCAAAGAGCCCGCGAAATTCAACTATCGCCATTCCGGAAATCTCGCCACCATTGGACGTAAATCTGCTGTTATCGAATTTCCTTTCCTGCAGTTATCCGGCTTCCTCGCCTGGTGGATCTGGGGGATTGCACACGTCTACTTTTTGATCGGAGTGCGCAGTCCGATCCTGGTCGCGATGAACTGGCTCAGGCAATATCTGACCTATGGGCGTGGGGCGCGATTGATCACCTCTAGACATGAAAATCAGCCCGACAACTCATCCACCGATGACGACTCGTCTGCAGGGAGATAAGTATTGCTCCTCGAAAAAACAGGGTGACGATCCACTACTACAGCCCTATCAGCTGAAGCAGCTGGCGCTGAAAAATCGCATCATGACCACTGCGCATGAACCCGCTTACACCGAAGATGGTATGCCGAAACACCGCTACCGCGCCTAACCACATCACGGCTCGCTGTATTCATCAATCCCTGGTTGTCCGACCACTAGTGTATATAAGCACTTTTGACGCTGGAATCGGGCAAATCACAGGTGAGCTGAATAGCTACAGATTCGCATGCTTATTTCCCTCCCGGTTACGGGTAAACTGTGCTCTCACTCTGCGCACAGAATTCACCAATCACGGCGCTAATACCGGAAGGAACCCATGCTTGAACACAGCGATAAGTCAAATATTCTACAGACCAGACTGAAGCAGTTCATGGAAAGTCATATTTACCCCAATGAACACGAATACGCAAAGCAACGCGATAGCGCCAAGGAGCGTTTCGCGACACTGCCACTCGTTGAGCAGCTCAAGCAACGAGCAAAGACCGAAGGTCTGTGGAACCTGTTTGTGCCACCCGCGTTTGCCGAATTCAGTCCAGTCGATGGGCTCAGCAATCTCGACTATGCACCGTTGGCTGAAATAATGGGCCGAGTGCTGTGGTCAGCCGAAGTGTTCAATTGCAGCGCACCCGATACCGGTAACATGGAAGTTCTAATGAAGTATGCGGACAAGCAACAGCAGGATGCGTGGCTGAAACCGCTGCTTGAGGGTGAAATTCGCTCAAGCTATGCGATGACTGAACCCCAGGTCGCATCAAGCGATGCCACCAATATTGAGCTGCAGATCGAACAAAGCAACAATCAATGGGTTTTGAATGGTCGTAAATGGTTTATCACCGGTGCGATGAATTTGCGCACCCGGATCTTCATCGTGATGGGCAAGTCCGACCCCGGCAACCCTGACCGCCACCGTCAGCAAACACAGGTTCTGGTGCCTCGGGACACTCCGGGTATCAGCATTATCCGGCCCTTGACAACACTCGGCTACGACGATGCCCCGCTCGGCCACGCTGAAGTTCTGTTCGAAAATGTGCGCGTCCCTCTCGATCATGTTCTGCTAGACGCCGGGCGAGGCTTTGAAATCGCGCAGGGGCGGCTCGGGCCAGGAAGGATGCATCATTGCATGCGCCTGGTCGGCGCGGCACAGCGCTCGCTCGAGCTCGCCTGCCAACGTGCCGAGGAACGTTCAACTTTTGGTCGTAAACTCAGCCAGCATCAGTCCATTCGCGAAGACATCTCGCGCTCCTTTGCCGAGATCGAAATGGCCCGCTTATTGATACTGAAAACCTGTCACAAGATGGATGAAGTCGGCGCGCAACAGGCTCGCGATATGATCGCGGCCTGCAAGATCAGTATTCCGCTCATGGTGCAAACTATTATTGACCGCTGTATGCAGATTCACGGTGCCGGAGGACTCACCAGTGATTACTTCATGGCGGAAGCGTTCAGTTACGCGCGCTGGTGCCGTCAGGCAGACGGACCCGACCAGGTACATATGATGGCGCTTGGCAAACAGGTAATTACGCGCTATTCGGGCGGTGTAAATTAATGGATCCCCTCGTGCTCGATGACGTCGCCCTGGGCCATTATCTGAGCGACGCTATTCCCGGTATCAGCGGGCCGCTGCGCTCAAAGAAATTCTCAGGAGGCCAATCCAATCCGACCTACCTGTTGAACACAGATTGCGGCGAATATGTGTTACGCCGCAAACCACCAGGTCAACTGTTAAAATCAGCCCACGCTGTAGAACGCGAGTTTCGCGTGATGAAGGCTTTGGCCGGTTCCGCAGTGCCGGTCCCGAAAACCTTTCACCTGTGCGAAGACGAATCAATCATTGGTAGTGTATTTTTCATCATGCAACACGTCACAGGTAAGATTTACTGGGACCCGACTCTGCCTGAATTGAATAACTCCCAACGACAGGCAACCTATATGGAAATGTGCCGGGTTCTCAGCGCACTGCATCAGGTCGATATTGAATCCGTTGATCTGGTTGATTTTGGCAGGCCTGGCGATTACTTTGCACGCCAGATCAAGCGCTGGACTCAACAGTATGTTGCATCGCAAACCGAAACAATAATCGAGATGGAAGCGGTCATTGAATGGTTACCCGATAACCTGCCTGCTGATGACGGACGCGTATCACTAGTGCATGGTGATTATCGCCTGGACAACATGATTTTTGATGATCGCAGTCAAAGCATGCTTGCCCTGCTCGACTGGGAACTGTCGACAATCGGGCATCCTCTTGCTGATCTGGCCTACCAGTGCATGCAGCTACGAATGGACCCGGGCAAACATCTTTCAGGACTGAATGGCATCGATCGAGCACCACTTGGAATACCTTCCGAGCAGGAGTACGTAGCGCAATACTGTAAACACTGCGACCTTGAAAGCATTGACCATTGGCCGTTCTATCTGGTGTTTGGGTTTTTCCGCATGGCGGCGATTCTGCAAGGAGTAAAAAAGAGGGCCATAGATGGTAACGCTTCCAGTGCGGTCGCACTTGAGTACGGAATGCTAGTCGCACCACTGGCGCAAAAGGCGCTTGCAGTCATCAGGGACGAGGCCTGAAGTCGGCCGCGTTTAGCTAACCCTGCTGGGATATTGGCTGAGGTCGCGCAGGCCAGTAACTGTCGAGAACCTTTAGCACAGCGATGATGTAAATCACCGCCAGAACAATAAGGGCGATGCGCTGCAGGAACAACGCAGAAAAATCAGCATCGGCACTCATGCTGCTGTTCACCAGAACCAGCAAAGCCGAGAGCGCAGAGCCATAGTACTTTGCAGTTGGTTTTCCGGAAAAAATATTCATCCCAAAAATTAACGTGGTGAAAAACATCAGTACGATAAAGAAATGGTATTGGGGCACCGCCACGATCAACCAGTAGAAGACCCATGCAATCAGGCCACCCAGAACTGTTGAAATCAGCGATTTTTGACCTGCCTCCCTGCCTTTGCTCAACTCCGGCTTGAGGATAAATATCGCAGAGAAAATCATCACCAGGAGGAAATCCATCAAGTCAAAAATAATGAACAGGCTGGCGAGCGGAAAGATAACCACGGTACTCTTGAGAGCGGTCTTCGCGGCTACGGCCGAATAACCGGGTTGAAATCCCGGTCTCGGTGGTAGCTTGCCTCGGATTGGATCGGGCACCAGTAAATGCGCTATCCAGACCATGATCATGGTCAACCAGCTGGTACCGACAAAACCGAGGGCGATTCCAGTAGCAAGACCTTCAGCGGTGTTTGCCAGCATCGGCAATAACAAGATGGCAAGCATGCTCATCAAGGTAAACCAGAAAGAGCCACCACGGTTGAGATAGTAGTACAGATGGAACAGCACCAGCCCAAGCATCATCAGATACGCCAGTGGATAATTGATGAAAAACAGTGAAAAAAACAGGCCGATTCCAAACGCTAACAGGCTGTGCAGCATATTGCGCAATCCACCGGCAAGCGTCGGCATGGGTAACGGCAATGACAAAAAGACAGCCACCAGCACCGGAAACAAAAACGATAGCGGCCATTCGATGCCATAGGCCAGCGCGACTGAAATGGTTACCCCGAGCGCGAGTCGAATGATTCTGATACTTACCGGATCATCGGCAACTTCACGCAGCCATGCCAGTGGAGACCAGCTCGTGCCCATCACTCTAGTAAAAATACGAGAGCCAGCTTAGCGCTCGTATCCACCAGCCGCCCAGCGTGTTGATAAAGCGGTTGTCGCCGGTATACACCAGCACGTCAACCTGGCCACCCACCCGGTGCAGCCCCTTTGCACTTTCATCTTCAAATCGAATAATGACCGGGAAACGCTGCGCGTCACGCAACCAGCCACTTCGGCCACTCACCGTTGCCAACTCACCAACTTCTCCGTTGGCGGAACTGTCTACAGCGAATCCAACACTGCTAACCCTGCCTTTGAATATTCTACCTGGGGCCACATCCAGCAGAATGTCGACCGGATCTCCGACCTTGATGTTACCGATATTGTTTTCACGAAAGTCTGCCCGTATCCAGGCATTATCCGCCTCGATAAAAGTCATCAACGCACTGCCGGCATTGGCATAGTGGCCGACTTCAATTTGCAGGTTGGTAATGCCCCCCAGGGAAGGCGCAAGCGTAGTGGTTCGACTCAGATCGAGCTGCGACTTCTTTAACGCCGCCAGCGCTGAACGGAAACGAGGGTTTTCTTTACCGGCTTTACCCAGAGCCTGCTTTGCCTTGTCGAGACCGGCGTGAGCATTAACCAATGCTGCCTGGGAAGCCTGCACAGCAGCGCGCGCCTTATCACCTTCAGAGCGGGAAAAAAGCAGCTGTTCCTCCAGCTCAAACACTCGTGCGCTTTGTGCCTTCACGTAATCCAGTTGGGTTTCGGCGAGCACAACTCCAGCCTGCGCACTGGTGACCGATGCGGTACCAGCACCGATTTCCTGGCCGGCTAATTCAAGTGCCGATTCGGCATTCTCGACCGCGAGCTGATAATCAACCGGGTCAATCTTAAACAATACATCGCCAGGGCTGACTGCCTCGTCCTGTTTGACATTGACCTCGATAACTCGACCAGAGACCTGCGAAACAATTGGAACGATATAGGTCTGAACGCGTGCCTGATCAGTCCAGGGGGCAAGACGATCCGCAAATACATACCAACTGAACAGAAAGACCACCAGAAACAAAACATAACGCGAGATTCGACGAACAGGATCCGCTGGCTCCTTTGCGCTGGCAGCAACCGGCGCTGGTTTGGCCGCTTCCGGTTTGGCTGCTGCCTGCTTAGCTGCTGCCTGCCTGGCTATTTCCTGCCTGGCTGCTGCCAGTGTAGCTGCTGCCTGCCTGACTGCCTCCGGATTAGCTGCATTCGGCTTGGCTGCTTGCGGATTATCAACTCCCGTTTTGGTGTCTTGCGTCATATTCTATCCCGGGTTGAAATCAGATCAGGATTGCTCAACCGCTTGCTGATCTTCGTTCAGCCATTTCATAAACAGCTCATAACCCAAGGCCAGCAGGATCGCACCTACAAATAATCCTATAATGCCCGACAGAACCATACCACCGATAGCGCCCAGCAAAATCACCAGCATCGGCGTGCTCATGCCGCGCCCAAGAAACATTGGTTTGAGAAAGCCATCACTGGCACTGACGATCACACTGTAAATCAGAAAGATTATTGCCGGCGTGGTGTCCGCTACCGAAAATACATAAACGACTACAAACCCCAAAACAATCGCCGGCGGTAACTGGGCAATTGCCAGTACCAGAATAAGGGCGGACCAAATACCCCAGGCCGGAACATCCATCACGAACATACCGAGCGCCGACAACACTGCCTGAATAGAAGCCACACCGAGCACGCCCACGGCAACGCTGCGAATGGTAGATTTGGCGAGGTCAGTATATTCCTGTCCATGCTCGGCATTAATCAGACGGGAAAATATCCGACTGGCCACCCTGTAGCAAGCCGCGGCATTTGCCACCAGAACGCCTGAAATAATAATCGATAATACAAACTGTAAAATACTGCCGCCGATACTGGCTGCAGCGGCGAACATCGATTTGCTGGCTTCTTTGATCTCGGGCTTGTACCGCTCCAGCATTTTGTCCAGATTTTCGGACGATTGCGACCACAAAGAATAGACATCTTCGCCAATCAAAGGCCAGCCCTTAACCGTTTCGGACGGTGCTGGTACCTTTAAGGTTCCCGCCTCATGGTGCTCCGAGACAACAACCGCGGTATCCAGAATCGAGTTGGATACCATAATGGTTGGTGTTATCAGGATGGCCACAGCAACTAGTGTATAAAGAATTGACGCCATTTTGTTGCGCCCGCCAAGGACCGCCTTCAACTTTGCAAACAGCGGGAAAATAGCAACCGCAATAATAACCGCCCACAGCAGGACGACGACAAAGGGTTGGATGACCAGGAAACACCAGTAGGTAAGCAGCATCAGTAAACCCAGCCGGATAGCCGCTTCAATCGAATACTTTGTGAAATCACTATGCTTCATTTTCAATACCTTTAAGATCCGTCGACTTCGGCCAATGCCCGAATCGGGTGAATTTCCGCGACTGCCTAATGACTTGGTGAAATACCCATCAATTACGGTCACTTTCCAATAACAAATTTCTCAACGCATTCTCTACTCATGGTCGGAGTGCCGCGCCGACACTCTCATTCCGATCAAACTTGCCACCAAAATGGCCATGTAAAACACACCGACAATCGCTTCCATATAAACCAGGAACCGTGCAACCGGCGTCACCGGGCTGATATCACCATAGCCGAGCGTGGTGAGTGTCACGAAACTGTAGTAGGCGGCATCCGCAAAATTTTCATACCACACTACCTGCTCCATACCATTGAAGGCCCCCGGGACAGACTGGGCAATAAACAGATACATCAGGGCCCAGATCAGACCAATCAACAGATAGATACAAATCGCACCAACAATTTTATTGCGATCGATCTGGCCAGTGAACAGCACCTGCCTTGCGGCCAGCCAGGTCACCCAGATATAAAAAAACATCAATACCAGCAAATGCAAATAACTCAGGCCAACTCGATCAAGAAGTATCCCGAGCACCACAATGATCAGGGTACACACAGTAAATCCAATACCCGTATTAAGCCGCAGGCGCGACGATCTGAACCCGACAATTGCAGCGGCCAATGCGATAACGGTAACCGCCTGAAAGATATGATGGCCCAATGGATGACGAAACTCATCCACCAGTGCACCCACCAGTAGCAAGACCACCAGCGAAACAATCAGATGCAGGAAGTTATTTTTTTCGGATACGGGTTCCACGAAGCGCATTCTACCTTAATCACAGCGCTAGAAGTCAAAGCCAATATCGGACATCTCGTCGTCTGATAGATCGAGTCGCTCCATAGGTCTCAACGATGACTTGGCGATCAACATCAGTAACCATCACCGACCGTGATTCCTGCGTGAGTTCATCCCTATCTGGCTGGACAGTGCGCTCGTATTTTGGCGAACTGAAGGTTCTGGCGAGCGCTTCAGGATGTGCCGTGCTAATCACTCACAGCAATCGTCATCATCGGTGAACAGCAGCGTGCATTGACCAGCCTGATTTTCATCATTCGAGTAGATCTTTGCACAACCGGGAACCCTTGTTTGGCTTGCTTGATCTTCTAAGCTGACTAATCTCCAGAAAGGCTCCCTGCATCACAATTTTCGACATTCGATCCAGGCCTGAATCGGCACAGGCCTGGCTCTGGTTTGATAGTCCTTGCTGTCGTCGTACAATGCCGCTATCGCTCGCTCACCTGCCAAAATCGAGAATCAGAAAAATGAAAATTGTCGACCTGAAAATCTACCTGCTGGGTGGTCCACAAGAACAACGGCCGCACTGGGTCTCGCACTTTCCGGTACCCGCAGCGAATGAACTGCTGGTGGTGTTACAGACCGATAGCGGATCATCAGGCTTTGGGCTGGCCAGCAGCAACGGCTCGCTGGAAGCGACGGCCACGATGTTCAACGATGGATTAAAAGACATCATTATCGGTGCCGATGCGCTAGCGCCCGAACGGCTCTATGAGCAACTGTTCGGACTGACCTGGCAAAGCATAGTTGCGCAAAAGGGCTGGAGCAAAGCGCAAATCGTGCTGGCCTCGGCGGCGGTCGACATCGCCATGTGGGACATTCTTGGCAAACATTGCAATCTGCCCCTGTATCGCTTGTTTGGCGGCCATCGCGACTCCGTTCCCTGTTATGTCACCTGCGCCTATTACCGCGACGGCAAAGACCTCATCGAACTGCGTGATGAGATGCAGATGTTGAAAGCACAGGGACACAAGGCGTTCAAAGCCAAAATCGGAGGGCTCGATCTCGAAGCAGATATGGAGCGATTGCGGGTGATTCGCGAGGTCATCGGTGACGATGCCGAACTAATGATCGATGTTAACTGCGGATGGGACCTACCCACGGCACTGGCTGCGGTTAAGCGATTGCCGGAAGTAAATCCACGCTGGCTGGAAGAACCCGTGCAGTGGTTCGACGATCGTCGGTTGTTGCGTCTGCTCGCACAAAAAACTGATATCCCACTATCCGCTGGTGAGAGCGAACCCAGTGCCCACGGCTGTCGCGCCCTGCTCGAGGAACAGGCAATCCAGATTCTGCAATTCGACTGCACTCGTATGGGCGGGTTTACCATGGGCCGCAAACTGGCCGCACTGGCCGAACTCAACCATGTCGATGTCGCACCGCACCACGACTGCTTCATTCACGCGCACATCGTCGCGGCAAGCCCTGCCGGGCTGATTGTGGAATCCTTCACCGATCCTGAGCGCGATCCACTGCAGGCTGAGTTATTTGAGAATCCGCCGCGCATTGAAAACGGCACAATGTTCATGAATGATTCACCCGGCCTCGGCCTGGAGCTGCGTTACGACACCATCGAAAAATACGGTCGCCGAATTCTGTAGTCTCTGCGCGTTTATGATTGCTGAAGTTCTGATACCTCGGCTTACTACTAAACTGTATGATATTCGGGATCTAAACTGACCTTACATTTCTTCACCAGATCTCAGGAGAATGAATTTCTGATGAAACTGCTTTACCCGCTACTTGTCCTCGCGCTGCTACTGACATCTGCGGTTCAGGCTGCCTCGATGACCACCATTCAACTGCAAAGCCGTCCAGCCGAAGAAATCATTCCCATCATCAAACCCATGCTGGCGGCAGGAGAAGTAATTACCGGTTCAGGTTTTAAGCTGTTCCTGCGTGCATCCCCGGAGACACAGACGATGGTAATGGAGATTATCGATGCGCTGGATATCGCTGCGAAAATGTTGCAGGTCTCCGTTTTCCAGGGCAGCGAACAGGAACTCAACACGGTCAGTGTCAGCGGTAACCTGCAAATTAAAAGCGGTAATTCCAGTGTCGGTGTAGGCAGCAGCGAGGCTGGCGCGGGGAACATCAGCTACAACTCCGGCAACGTCAGCGGCGAAGTTAACTCAACCAGCACCCAGGCCCAGCGCACAAACAGTCCGGTACACCAGTTACGGGTCAGCGAAGGTACCGAGGGTTTTATTCAAACCGGCCAACAGGTCGCTTATTACTCAGGTAACAACGGTACCGAGTTCAAAGATGTGACGACAGGTTTCTACGTGTTACCGCGCATCCATGGTGGCGGTGTCACCCTCCGGGTCAGGCCTTTCAAGAATACAGCGGGTAAAAAACGCAGCGACAATATCGAAACCCAGAGTGCCAATACCACCATTACTGGCCGCATGGGCGAGTGGTTGCCGCTCGGCGGCGTCAACGAGCAATTCAACCGCTCGCAAAGCAGCATCGGCAGCTACAGCTCATCCCAGGGCAGTCGCAAGGACAGCATCTGGATCAGGGCAGATCTGGTTAAATAGACCACAGTGCAATCCAAACAACACCGTTAAATACAAATATCACCGGCATAGGAGCCTTATGGATATTCGACCCTTCGACATTGAAATATGGATGAATGAATTTGAAAATCACTGTGTCTACAATCTTGGCGAGACATGCGTCGCCTCTCTGACCATCGAGCAATTGTTGTCGATGTCAGGCAACCGGGATACGGTTTTATCCGATCTACTGCCGATGAAAATGACCTATGGCGCTATCGAAGGTAGTGATCGCCTACGCAGTAATATCTGCGAACTCTATGACCATCAACAGCTCGACAATATTGTCGTCACTCACGGAGCCATCGGCGGCAATGCCCTGGTGTATCAGACCCTGATTCGACCAGAGGATCACGTTATCTCGGTTCTTCCCACCTACCAGCAGCATTACTCCATTCCGGAATCGCTTGGCGCCGATGTCGATATCCTCGAACTTCGACCCGAAAACAACTTTCTTCCCGATCTGGACGAACTGCGCGGCATGATTCGAAGCGATACCCGCTTGATCGCAATCAACAATCCCAATAACCCCACGGGTGCGTTAATGGACCAGGCATATTTAAAACAGATCGTTGAAATCGCCCAACAGGCAGATGCCTACATCCTTAGCGACGAAGTCTATCGTGGCACCGATCAACAGGGCGAGGGCAGCACCGCTTCTATCGTCGATCTCTATGCAAGAGGTATCGCCACGCACAGTATGTCCAAGGCTTTTTCGCTGGCGGGTCTTCGTCTCGGCTGGATAGTGGCGGCACAGGAATTCATTGCAGAAGTTTCAATTCATCGCGATTACAACACGATCAGTGTCAGCATGCTCGATGACTACTTCGCCTGCCTGGCACTGGAGGCGAAACACAAGATACTGGAACGCAGTAGACGGATTACCCGCGGCAACCTGCAGATTCTCGATGACTGGATTTCCACCGAACCACTCATGTCATACGTCAAGCCGAAGTCCGGCACCACCGCACTTTTGAAGTATGACCTTGATCTCCCGTCACGTGATTTCTGCATTGAGTTACTCAACCAGACCGGGGTCATGCTTACACCAGGTTCGGCCATGGATATGGAGGGATGGATACGCATCGGCTATGCCAATGACCCTGAAATTCTCAGCCAGGGTCTACGCAAGATTTCAGAATTCCTGGCCTTGAAAACAAAATCCGCTGGTATCGATTGATCAGTTCCTGGAACGGGCGCAAAGCGAGCACCTGCTCCGTTGTGGCTCCTGGTGCTGAGATCCGTGACTGGCAGGTCTCGATACACCAGAAACAAGACGTTAAGTAACATTCAAAATCACCCGTCACTATCGGTGAAAATGCATGTGAACCCGCCAACAAGAGTGGCTATACTGCCCTGGTAATTACTTTCCAGGCATACATTGTTTGATATACCTATTCACTCGCTCCACCACGTTACTTGTTCTCATCCTGACGATCACCGGCTGCGCCACCAACCCCGTCACCGGCCGCTCGCAGTTCATGCTGATGTCGGAGAGCCAGGCGATCAGCGCGTCGAGTGACGCCTACGTGAAGATGCTGGCGCCACTCGACGAGAAGGGCAAGATCGACAGCGATCCAGTCCTGGCGGCGCGGGTTACCCAGATTACGGCAAGGCTAATTGCCCAGGCGATAAAATTTAGGCCGGAAACCGAAGACTGGGATTGGCGCGTGACCGTTATCGACGATCCAGAGACCGTTAATGCTTTCTGCATGGCTGGCGGAAAAATGGCCATTTACTCGGGATTGATTCTCAAACTAGACGCCACCGACGACGAGATCGCACAGGTCATGGGGCACGAAATCGCCCACGCCCTGTCCGCACATACCACTGAACAAATGTCCATTGCCCTTGCCACGAATCTGGCGGTAACCGCGTTCGCGGTCACCAATGACGAACCCGGGGTGGCGCTGGTGGGTGCATCGCTCGCGGCTGCACTGGCGATCAAGCTGCCCAATAGCCGCACAGCAGAAACCGAATCCGACATCATTGGCATCGAAATTGCGGCGCGTGCCGGCTACGACCCGAACGCTGCGGTCAGTCTTTGGCAAAAGATGGCAAAAAACGCCGGCAGTGACGGCGAGTTCGATTTTTTCAGTACCCACCCGGCCCCCGGGAAGCGGATAAAGAACCTGCAAAAACTGGTTCCCAAGATGATGCCTTACTACCAGCAGAAGGGAACGCGTCCGATTTACCCCCTGAAAACCGGACTCGAATAGTTGAAGCCAACAGCCCAACGCGAGAAACGGCATTTGTTACTCGACATAGACCCTTGTATTCGAGCTAACTGCCAGCAACATCAATCTTCGGAGTTCAAGCTTTGGATCTGTTAACCCAGGGTCTGCTGGGCGGCGTTATGGCATTGGCCGGTGCCAACAAGAAAGAAGCGCGCAGCGCAGCGGCCACCGGTTTCGCGGCGGCGTTACTGGCCGATGCTGATGTATTTATCAGCGCGAGTGATGATCCGCTACTTAATCTCGAATTCCACCGGCACTTCTCGCATTCATTAATATTCATCCCGATTGGTGCGCTGATCGCGGCATTGCTGCTATGGCCGCTATTACGCAAACGCCTCGAATTCAAAAGAATTTACGGGTATGCATTACTGGGTTATGCCACCGCCGGGCTGCTCGACGCATGCACCAGCTATGGCACCCACCTGCTCTGGCCGTTCGTCGATACGCGCATCGCCTGGAGCATCATCGCCATCGTCGACCCGGTCTTTTCGCTAGCTTTACTGATCGCACTGATCCTGGGATTCAAGTACCACAAGTCGCTCCCGGCGCACATCGGCCTGGGGCTTGCTGGCACATACCTGCTACTCGGTCTGTGGCAGCATCAAAATGCACTTCAGTCTGCCATCGAACTCGCCGAACAGCGCGGTCATCCGGTGCAGCGCATTATCGTCAAGCCGACCATTGCCAACCTGCTCCTGTGGCGCTCGGTATACCAATCCGGCGATCGTTTCTACGTCGATGCGATCCGACTGGGCCTGGGTGCAGAGCGCATCTATCCCGGCGATTCGGTAGCGGGTTTCAAGCTCGAACGAGATCAACCTGATCTCGACCGAGAATCAGTGCTGGCAGGCGACATCCAGCGATTTTCCAGGCTTGCCGATGGCTACCTGATAAACGACCCTGGTCGCACTAATGTATTAACCGATATCCGCTACTCAATGCTACCAACGGGCATCACGCCAATGTGGGGAATCGATCTGAACGTGGCATCAGCCTCACAACACGCAACATTTGAGGTCTATCGCGATCGACCCGACAATGCCGGGAAGCTATTCGTGGATATGCTGTTGGGACAGGATTTATCGCAATAGCTTAACCATCACATCACCAACTCTAAAAACTGACTCCACCCAACCGCAGCAACCTGTTTTTACTAATCCAGATAACAGGATGAAATGCATAATTGCAGATGCGTGCTGCCGGCTAGTGCGTTACCATCCTCCGCCTCTTCGATTGTCACCACGGACTACAAAATGAAGCATGCGTTAACAATGATGGCGCTGATCTCGATGCTGTTCTCAGGAACAGTCTCGGCAGCAGAAACCTCTACACTGGAACAAATTAAAAGCAGTAAAACGATTCGAATTGGATATCGAGAAGACAAGCCGCCTATGTCCTATTTGAATCAGGAAAGACAGCTCATGGGATACTCCATCGATCTGTGCGCGCGCATCGCCGCTGAAGTGAAAAACACACTGCAAGACCCCGATATAATGACCAAATATGTTCGTGTCAACGCCTCCACCCGCTTTGAGGCACTCAGAAATAACTCAATCGACATTCTTTGCGGTGCCACCACCAAAACACTTTCACGTTCCGAGGTGGTCGATTTCACCCAACACACCTTTATTACCGGGGCGGCTTTACTGAGTCTCAACACCTTCCCGATTAAGGAAGTCTCAGATCTCGCTGGTAAGAAGATTGCTGTCGTGAAAGATACCACCACGCTCACCAGCCTCACAAGACTGCTGAAAAACGGTGGCAGCGATGCAAAAATCGTCCAGGTAGAGTCCGCAGCCGACGCCATGAATGCCCTTGTCAAAGGCGAAGTACATGCGGTTTCAGGTGACCAGATTGTATTGATCGGCCTCATCGTCACACATTCGAATCCGAAGCAGTTCGCTCTGTCGGACAATGTTTTCTCCTTCGAGCCCTTCGCGCTTGCGGTCAGACAAAACGACTCGGAATTCAGACTCATCGCCGACCGCGTGCTGTCAAGACTGTATCAGACCAAAGAAATTTTACCCCTATATGAAAAATGGTTCGGCAAGTACCTGAGAAAGATGCCCCCACTGCTTGAAGCTATGTACCTGGTAAATTCGACGCCTGAATAACGGGAGCATTGAGAAACCAGCGGGCTCGTTTCGCTGGTTTCGATTACTCGCGCTGAACAAACCCCTCAGCGCTACTCTTCAAATGTTAAGTTGTATTCTTTCGCCAAAGCTAAACCTTGCACACCATGAACGGGCGGCGGCTACAAACAAAAAACCCCGCATCCGGGCGGGGTTCTATCAATTAACTCAAGGCTGCCTAACGAAACCTAATGTCGCGTGACAGAGTCAGGAACCTCGACATCATCATAGATCAGCTTGATAAAGTTGGCCAGGCGCTGTTCCGGCTCTACGGTTTCGAGCAGCATCTGCTTTTCCTGCTCCGTGAACGGCAGCGCCATTGTCAGAGCGTCGATCAGTTTCTCCACGGGCATGCGACTGAACATTGACAGATCTGCCTCGAGCTCGCGAGTTTCGAGGTAATGCTCGAGGGTTGCCATCAATTGTTTCTGCTCACCCTGCAACTGTTCTTCATTATCATCGTAATCACAGGCGAAGCGCGACCAATCCGGCAGAATAAGTCGATAGCCACGGGTCGTTGAGAGTTCCTCGGCAAGGTCGAAACGACACACGCCGCTCAGCACCAGCTCGCACCGGCCATCGCTGGATTCGCGGAACTGGGTGATGCGCCCTGCACAGCCGATGCGGTAGACCGTGTCTTCGTCTTTTCCATCTGGATCGGGCTGAATCATGCCGATCATGCGATGGCCTCCGAGCGCATCGTTAACCATGTTGATATAACGCGGTTCAAATATGTTCAGCGGCAACTCCGAATTCGGCATCAGGATGGCGCCTGGCAACGGGAATATCGGCAAAGTGTTCGGCAGGGACTCAAACGGTGCGATAAA
>RCNC010001232.1_pt1 | contig 17157 bp, 12 predicted proteins | sample 2041301 | NCBI WGS metagenome assembly RCNC01 (sample SAMN09708231, study PRJNA481090) | Marine sediment metagenome, whole genome shotgun sequencing project. | biome: marine sediment; feature: ocean; material: sediment; isolation source: Sewage treatment plant 13A marine sediment (STP13A) ... | reverse complement strand
GGCCACCTCAGCGGCCTCCTCATCATCTCCCCGGCTTTGGCGCTTTGGGCGTGGTCCCGAAAACGGCCTGTCCTCACCGGCCTCGCCCTGGCACTGCTCCTGGCGAAGCCGAACTGGGGCATCCCGGTCTTTTTCCTTTTGGTGGTCGGACGTCTCTGGCGACCCGCGGCCGGACTTCTCATGGGAGAAGCCCTCCTCTTCCTCATCTCCCTTCCCCTGGGCCCCGGCCTTTGGGTTGCCTGGGGGGAGACGATGTTGGGCTACCGGGCTTTCATCACCGACCAAACCCCTCCCTGGAAACAGGCCACATACCTGGCCACCCTTGAATCCCTGTTGGGGAAGACGGGATCCGACCCGTTGGTCGTAGGCCTATGGATCTCGGGGAGCCTGGTGCTGTTTGGCGGAACGGCCCTGGTTTGGTTCCGGCTCGGCCGGATTTGGGAGAGGTTCCCCAGGCTTCTCGGTGTGGGCCTCCTGGCCATCCTGGTCACGAACCCCTACGCCTACCTCTACGACGCAGTCCTGGCCGCGCCCCTGGCCCTTACGCTCTGGATGAGGCCCGGGGACTATGAAAGTCCGACCCTTCGGCGCTGGGCCCTCTGGGCATTCGCCGGAACCCATGTCTGGATGCTCCTCCAGTACTTCGTCCTTATGGACCGAGTGCCCTCCCTGGCTGGGCTCGGCCTGGGGGTTTGGCTGGTTCTGGAACTCCTGGACCTCGCCAGGTGTCCGGTCGTTTCCCTATCTAGCGGAAAGCCCGAGAAAAGCTCGGGGCCTGGTTTTCCATGAGCATTCTCTGGAAGAAGTCATCTGCCGCCCGGAATGCTTCTATCCAGTTGGAGTGCAAAAGAAAGCCGTGGACCTCATCCGGGAACACGAGTTCTTCGAAATACACCCCTAACCGGGACAGATGGTAGGCCAAATCCACGGATTCACTGAAAGGTACGTTCCGATCGTCATCCCCGTGGATCAGTAGAACCGGAGACCTCCAGGAGTCTACGTCCGAGAGAGGCGAAGACTCGAAGGCCAGCTCAGAGAATGCATCCCATTGGCCTTTGTCGTAATCGGGCCGGAAGCCATTGATGACGACGTTCCAGTCGTGGACGCCATGGACATCCACACCCGCTGCGAACATGTCCGAAGCCCTGGCCAGGCCCATGGCTGTTAGATACCCACCGTATGAACCACCCCAGAGGCCAATGCGGGCAGGATCGACGTCCGGCCTGGACCTGAGATACGCTCCGGCACCCACAACATCGTTGTACTCACTTGCTCCGGTGGCTCCGTAGTCCAGGGCCTCTCGAAAATTGAGGCCGTAGCCAATGCCTGAACGGTAGTTCACGGTCAGGACCACATAGCCTTTGTTGGCCAGGTACTGGTTCAGGGAATACGCGTTGTGGTAGTACCCGCTGTGATGGAAGCCCAGGAGCATCTGCCTCCGGGAGCCCCCGTGGAAGAAGATGACAGCCGGCCGCTTTTCCCCCGGGGAAAGGTCCTCTGGCAGGAAGAGTTGACCATGGATCATGAGGCCGTCCGCGGCCGAGAACATCACCTGCTCAGGCTGCACCAGTTGACCCCTCGGGAAGTCGGAAGGCAACCAGTCGGCCACCAGGGCCCGGCGGCCCGCGTCACCCACCATGATTTCAGCATGGGCCGGGGTCACGCCGTCGGAGGCCAGAAAGGCCAGGTCACCCTCTGTAGTCATGACCGGGGACCATTCGATGCCCGTTCCCCAGGTAATCCTCTGAGGGGGACGGCTTCCATCGATGGGAACCTGCCAAAGGTGCTTCCGATCGATATCGTCCTGGTTTGAATCAAAAACCAGGGACTGCCGGTCGGGGGTCAGTGACCCGAACTGGACCTCGAACTCACCGGGTGTCAAAGCGATGGCTTCACCGCCGTTCGCCGGCACCGACCAGAGATTCAACCAACCGTTCTTTTCCCAGGGGAACACGATGTAGTCCCCTTCCCCCCAGTAGATCTGGCGGGATGAGTTCCACCCGTGAAAGTTGCTCCCCATCCCCTCGTCGGCCCGGAACACCTCCCGGCTTTTCCCCGTTGCCACATCTGCCACCCGAATGGAAAAGGGCACGGTTTCCCGGACCGGCATAAAGGGCCATAGGCCTGGTATGTTCATGGTTCGTCCGAATGCGATCTCTTTCCCGTCCGGAGACCAAGCCGGCATCGCATCGGACCAGAGTCCGGGACTCAACCATCGGACCGTATCCTCCCCTTCCGCCCAGACCCCGACGAAGCTGTGCCCTCCCCGGCCACTCACGAATGCGATCTTCGAACCATCGGGAGAAAATGTCAGGGACCCGGCACCGTTTCGGACCTGGAAGAGCTTTTCGGGCTCGGGTTCATTCTCGCCCTCACCTCCGGCCTCAGCCCCAGGCTCCTCGGTGAGTCCGATCCGGAAAACGGCACCCTCATTGGAGTAGATCGCCGTCTCTCCGTCCGGCGCCAGGACCAGACCCCCCCGGTTGGGAAGTCGGCGAGGTTCTCCTCCGGTCACCGGAATGATGAAGGAGTTGAGATAATGGGTTTCGATGAAACTCCGAGGGTTGGGGAATTGGCCCTGGCGGTTTGGGCCTCCGCCCCGGGAGTAGACAATAAACGCGCCATCAGCAGTGAACTGGAGGCTACCCAGGCCATGCCCATCGTCCTCGGTATACGCTGTGAGTTTCCGACCTTGGTAATCCGGGGGCGTGGCCACGTACAAATTCCGGATCCCTCCTTGGGTTTGAACCCAGGCCACCGCACCACCAGCCGGTGATGCTACCAGTCCGGATGGCATCGGAGCCGACATCACGTCTTCGATGGAGAAGTCTTGGGCTCCGACAGGAGCGAGTGAAAGCGTCACCAAGGCCATGGACAGCAGCCAGCCAGCGCGACTCGTCATGAAAGGTCTCCCCGTTCCAGGATGTTGAGTTTCAGAAAAGTACAAGAGATCGCCTCTGACGGCATTGGGTGCCCATATGGGCCCTAAGTGCATAGGTTTTTCCAACGCATGATTTATAGAACCAAACTCTCTGCCTCAGGAGTTGACGGATATGGTGCGGATCATCGCCCCCTTCTTGGCGGCAAGCTGGCTCCTCCCCCTCTCAGCCCAAAGTGTTCCCGACGAGTATCCTCGGGACTGGGCCATCGACATCCTTCACTACCGATTCGAACTCACCCTCAGTGACGCTTCCGATGAGATCCTCGGTCAGGCCGACGTCACAGTGAGGTTTGTTGAAGCCGGATCTGAGGATTTTTCCCTGGACCTCATCGGGCCCGTGCCGGGGGCTGGGACGGGTATGGAGGTCCTTGGGGTATCTCGAGATGGAGACCCGGTTCAGTTCACGCACTCGGGGGACAGACTGACCGTCACCCTTGGGTCTCCACCCAGCAGCGAAGAGCAACGCACCTACTCCATTTCCTACCAGGGGACCCCGGCGGATGGCCTGATCATCGGCACCAACAGATGGGGGGAGAGGACCTTTTTCGGGGACAACTGGCCGGACCGAGCCCGGCACTGGTTACCCACGGTGGACCACGTGTCGGACAAGGCTACGGTAGAGTGGGTGGTAACCGCTCCGGAGGACTACGAGGTCGTGGGTACCGGAATCCTCGTAGAGAGGAGCGATCTTCCCGATGGCACCGAACTCACCCACTGGGCTTCCGACGTCCCCATCCCTCCCAAAGTCATGGTCATGGGGGCAGCCCGGTTTGCGATTCGCACTACAGGCTATGTCGACGGCATTCCCATCCAAGCCTGGGTTTACCCCCGGGATCGGGAGGCGGGCTTTCTGGATTTTGCTCAAGCCGAGAAGGCCGTGCGCTTTTTCCATGAGCGGGTGGGGCCGTTCCCCTACGAAAAACTGGCCAACGTACAATCGAAGACTCGGTACGGCGGTATGGAGAACGCCGGCAACATCTTCTACAGCGAGGGTGCGGTGAGGGGAGACCTGAGCAACGAAGGCCTCATCGTCCATGAGGTCGCCCACCAGTGGTTCGGCGACTCGGTGACGGAGTTGGATTGGAACCACATCTGGCTGAGTGAGGGTTTCGCCACCTACTTCACGCACCTCTACAGGGAAGAAAACTACGGCCGGGATCGTTTGGTGGAGGGGTTGAAAAGAGACCGAAACACCGTTTCCGGCTTCTTCTCCCAAAACCCGGACCAGGCTCTGGTCGCCCTCCAGCTCACCGACCCAAACGAGATGTTGAATCGGAACGCCTACCAGAAGGGATCCTGGGTCCTTCACATGCTCCGGCGTGAGGTGGGGGACGAGGCTTTCTGGTCCGGTATCAGGGAGTATTACGGGAGATACCGAGATTCTAACGCCCTCACTGAGGACTTCCAGGCGGTCATGGAGGAAGTGGCGGGACAGAACCTCGAGGAGTTTTTCCACCAGTGGGTCTATATACCCGGCCACCCGATCCTCGAAGGGCAATGGAGCTATGACACAGGGTCGGGTGTCCTCCACCTCTCCCTCACCCAAACCCAGGGAACCGGGACGGTTTTCCATTTTCCCCTGGACATAGGGATCGTGTCGGCCGACGGAGAACAACGCTTACTCGAGACCGTCCAGCTCCATGAGGGCACACAGACCTTCACGTTCCCGCTGACCTCCGCACCGACGGATGTGGTGTTGGACCCGGACACCTGGCTTCTTTTTGAGGGGAGTATATCGAAGGGTTCGGCAGGTTGAGGTGGGGACACCCAAGCTCCCATGAGGGACAAAAGACCCCTTTGAGGAACGGACCATGACCAACGTCTACATCATCCTGGGCATGATCGTTGTCGTGGCCTGGTTCACCCGTCAAATGGGGAATCCGTTGGGGCATTCCGGTGCCTATTTGCGGAGGAGTGCCTAACCGCCCCCCAGCGCACACTCGCTTCGCCCGATTTCCAGCTCCTCCACCTCTGTTTCAACGGCGGGCAGGAGGCCCACGTTGATAGCCTTGATCTTACGGTAGGCTTCCGGGAAAGGCGCCTTCAGTCCCAGGACTCTTCGGAGAAAGACATCCGGGTCCTGGATCCTGAGGAATTCATTGTCCTGACAAAGGCGGCCGAAAGGAATCCCAACAGCTCGACCCATTCTCCTCTCGGTCTCCTGGCCATAGTGGGCCGGATAGACGGCTACTCCGTCACCCCATTCCCGGATCGCCCTCACCACCGACTCCCAGAGCTTCCCCGTCCACTCCTCCTCCTTGCCACCCAGGTCCGGCCTGCCGATTGACTCCACGAAGAGGAAATCCCCGGTCAAGGCGATCCGGTCCTCGATGAGGTAGGTAACGCTCCCGTCCGTGTGGCCGGGGGTGTGCATGACCTCCAGAGACGTTTCACCGAAGTTGATGGAATCACCATCGGCGATGGGCTCGATGAGGATCCTACCTGGCGTCCCGTCATACGGGTAGACCGCATCTGCCGGGTGGAGGTAATAGGGTATGCCGAACTTTGCCGCCAGCGGCCCGGCGCCGCTGACATAGTCCGCGTGGACATGGGTGTCGGCAACTCCAACGAGGGTGGCCCCCGACTCCTCCAACACGGTCAGATAACTATCATGGTGAAGGGGAGGATCGACGATTATCGCCTCGCCCCCACTGACCAACAAATATCCGAGACAGCCCTTGGCCTTCCTGTCGAACTGGACCAGTCGATCAAGACCTTCAGGTGGGTCCAATTCCCGGGGGACAGCAAGGCGAGCCCAAGCCAACATCCCGCCGGCAAGGGATCGAGCATCCAGCCCCATTCGTCCCAGATGGAAGGCAAGGATCTTCGAGTCCAGGCCGTGCCCACATACAACGGCAACGGGGAGATCTGGATTCAAGCCGGTGGCCGGAACGTCCTTGTAGTGCATGAGCTCCGAGCCCCGGATATTGTGGAAGTCCCCAGGATCCGCCGGTCCGATATGGCCCCGGGCGACTCTTTCGGGAGCCCGGACATCCATGATCTGAAGAGGTTCGCCATCCTCGATCATCCTGGCCAATTCGCCTGCCTGGAATTCCACCGCATTCGGAAGTAATAGACCGCTATCTTCGTTGCCCTGACTCATCCGTTCCCCTATGGGAGCTTGTCTGAATACATTGCGGATTGATGACTGAAAGGCACCCCAATCGGTGGGGCCAGGAGGCTAGAAACCAGGCAATTCCGGCGGCGTCAGAGCTCCCGAACACGAGAGGGAACCGAGGAAAGCCACTACTGCGGCGATCTCATCATCGGCCAACCCCCTGTCCATGAGGAGTGGGGTCAGATTCTTGTTCTCCACCCCCGGGCCCGCCATGTACCTGACGGCCTGCTCCAAGCTCTGAACTGAGCCATCATGAAAGTAGGGGGAGCTGTTCGCGATATTCCTGAGACTGGGCACCTTGAAGGCAGCCCAATCCCCGGCCGACTCGGAAACGGCCTGGCGTCCTACATCGATCTCACCCTCCGGAATACCAGCCACCCCGATACCCACGTTGTAGTAGAGGCCGTCCTCCGTGGCGAACTGAGCGGAGAAGAAGGGGGGTGTATGGCAGGTGGTGCAGGCCGCCTTCCCGTTGAACAACTCCAAGCCACGCTGCTCCTCTGCGTTCAAAACCCTTTGGTCACCTGAGATGAACCGGTCATACCGGGTGTCATCACAAACCAGTGTCCGTTCATAAGAGGCGAGGGCTTCAGCAACGGTTTCAGCCGTTGCGCCTCGGTCGCCGAATATGGCCTGGAATTGTTCAGCATACCCGTCGATGGCCCCGATCTCGGCCGCTTTTGCGTCGAGGTTGTCAGCGCCGACTCCCATATTACCCCCGCCCCAGGCCCCTTTCGCCTGGGCTTCCAGGCTACCGGACCTTCCGTCCCAGTAGAAACGGGGCATATAGCCCACATTCCAGATTACCGGTGAGTGGCGGGCGAGTTGGCGATTGGCAGCGCCCACAGCCTTGGCCTCCGCACCACCGTTCCCGTTTTCATTCTGGTGACAGGAATAACATGAACGGGAACCGTCCACGGAGAGGCGTGCATCAAAGAACAGCTGATGGCCCAGAGCCACCTTGGCCTCAGTCAGGGGGTTCTCTGCTGGAATGGGAACAGCCCCAAGGGGCCCGTCCATGCCAGGGGTGTTGTCGAAACCGGCAGTCACATCGGCAACTCCGCCAACGCTCCGGTCCTCCTGGACAGGGGGCGAATCGCCTCCACAGGCCGAAAATCCCAACACCGTTACCGCACCAACAAACAGAGCGTACCTCATCCTTCCTCCTGGGCATCGAGGTGACCATTGCCGTGGGCCGTCCCATTGGCGGCGAGAAGATACCCTCAACCTCCAGAAAGGAGCCGAGGAACGAATCCTGCAGGAGATTCTCCTTACTTCAGAGAGGTCTCATTCGAGTCGGACAGGACATGCGCGCATAAAATCACGAATTGCTCCGGTTGCACATTGCCAACCGGGGGGCATGCCGATAAACTTCGCCGCAGCTTTGCCCTGGTCTACGAATGGAATACCAACGACGCCGAGAACGCAGGTGCAGATTCGGCCTCCTCGAAGGCGTCAAAAAAAAAGTTTAGGGAGACAACAGAATGCTCAAACCACACGGTTCCGACACCCTCAACCCCCTGTACGTGGCAGACGATGCCAAGCGTGCAGCGCTGACGGAAGAAGCCGCCGGCCTGAAATCCATCATGATCTCGTCTGCCGCCGCCGGTAACGCAGTGATGATGGGCTCTGGGTATTTCAACCCCCTCACCGGGTTTATGAACCTGGCCGACTCCATGGCCATCGCCGAGAAGATGGTGGCCACGTGCGGTCTGTTCTTCCCCGTCCCCATCGTCAACGTCGTCGAGGACGCATCGGGCATCGAGGCCGGAATGCGGATCGCCCTTCTGGACCCCAACGTTGATGGGAACCCGGTCCTGGCGATTCAGACCGTCGAGGCGGTGGAAACGGCTACCGACGAACAGATGGCCTTCATGACCCAGAAGGTCTTCGCCACCGACGACATGGAACACCCTGGCGTGAACGCCTTCAACACCGTCGGACAGACCTTCATCTCCGGCGCCATCGAGGTCCTCAACTATTCGTACTTCGCCACCGACTTCCCGGGGACCTTCCGGACGGCCACACAGATCCGTGAATCCATCGAGAAGAACGGTTGGAAAAAGGTCGTGGCATTCCAGACCCGTAATCCCATGCACAGGGCTCATGAAGAGCTGGTTCGTATGGCCATGGATCGGGAAAACGCCGACGGCGCCATCATCCATATGCTCCTCGGTAAGCTGAAGCCTGGCGACATCCCGGCCGACGTCAGGGACGCCGCCATCCGGAAGATGGTCGAGCTGTATTTCCCGCCGAACAGCGTGGAAATCACCGGATACGGCTTCGACATGCTGTATGCCGGCCCCAGAGAGGCTGTCCTTCACGCCTTATTCCGCCAGAACATGGGTGCTACGCACCTCATCGTCGGGCGTGACCACGCTGGCGTCGGTGACTACTACGGTCCCTTCGACGCCCAGGCCATCTTCCACGACGAGGTGCCAGAGGGCGCCATGGAGATCAAGATTTTCGAGGCCGACCACACTGCATACTCGACCAAGCTCGGCAAGGTCATCATGATGCGTGAGGCTCCTGAAGGTCACATGAAGGAAGACTTTGTGCTTCTGTCCGGCACCAAGGTTCGGGCCATGCTGGCCGCTGGTGAAGACCTCCCCGGTGAGTTCGCCAGACCCGAGGTGGCCAAGATCCTCATGGACTTCTACCAGAGCCAAGCGTAATCAGACTCAGGTAGCACGCAGGATCAAAAAGGAAGGGCCCCGCGGAGACGCGGGGCCTTTTTTCTTGGGAACCGGAGTCGCCTCCCTCGGCCTATCAGGGGAGGGGGCCTCCTACCCCTGGTAGAAAAACAGGTAGGCGATCAGGATTCCTGCGACTATGGAAACGAAGTCGGCGAGGAGCCCGGCAGGCACCGCATGCCGGGTTTTCTTCACGCCCACTGATCCGAAATAGAGGGCTATGACGTAGAAAGTCGTATCCGTCGCCCCCTGGAAGGTGCAGGCCAACCGGCCCACGAATGAGTCTGCCCCGTGTGTCTGCATGGCGTCCACCATCATACCCCGGGCACCACTCCCACTCAAAGGCTTCATGAGGGCCGTGGGGAGGGCCTCGATGAAATCCGTGTTCATTCCCATCAGAGCGAAACCCTGCCCGATCCCGGCCACCAGGAAGTCCATGGCTCCGGAGGCCCGAAACACTCCGATTGCCACCAGAATGGCCACCAGATAGGGAATGATCTTGATGACGACGGTGAATCCCTCCTTGGCCCCGTCGATGAAGGCCTCGTACACATTGACCCTCCGGAACATCGCCAGGCTGATGAACACGGAGATGATCCCGAAGAGGACTACATTGGCCACCACGTTCGACACGGTCTCCACCTGCTCCTGGGGAAGCCGGGAGAAGTACACGATGGCGGCTCCCACCAACGCCGTCAGGCCAATGAGATAGGCCAGGATGGTCTTGTCGAAGAGGTTGATTTTCTGGATCAACCCCACCGCAATCAAACCTGCCAGGGTGGAAAAAAAGGTGGTGAGCAAAATAGGGAGGAAGACGTCAGAGGGATTGGCCGCCCCCATCTGAGCCCGGTAGACCATGATGCTGATGGGGATGACGGTGAGACCGGAGGTGTTCAGCACCAGGAACATGATCTGGGCGTTGGACGCCGTGTCCTTGTTGGGGTTCAGATCCTGGAGTTCCTGCATGGCCTTAAGGCCCAGGGGTGTCGCTGCGTTGTCCAAACCCAGCATGTTTGCTGCAAAGTTCATGATCATGGAACCATGAACCGGGTGGTCCTTGGGCACCTCCGGGAAGAGTTTGTGGAAGAAGGGTCGCACCACACGAGCAAGCACGTCCACGGCCCCGCCCCTCTCACCCACCTTCATGAGCCCAAGCCAGAGGGTGAGCACACCAATGAGACCGATGCAGATCTCTACTGCGACCTCGGCCATCTCGAAGGTGCTGTTTACCATCGTGGTAAAGATCTCCGTGTCCTGGAAGAAGACCAGGCGCACGAATCCCACGACCAGGGAAATCAGGAAAAAGGCGATCCAAAGGTAATTCAGAACCACGGGCCTTCTCCCAGGAGGAGGTCAACCAACACGGGAACGGGTTCGGAGACCAGGGGCAAGCCCGATTTCTCCGCCAGCCAGACAGCCAAGGGACCCAGGGTCGCGTCGTCCAAGCAGGCGAGTGGGGCATGTAGAGCCACAACGGCATCCGGGCGGAGTTTCATGATCTCGGTCTCCCGATGTTGATAACAAACCGATCGAAGATCTCGTCGAGGTGTTCCAGCACTGTCTGTTTCAGCTCCATTTTCGACACCTCAACGGTTTGCCGAAGTACCTCCACGGTCAGGCTCTCGAAGAGTGAATCCGCCACAGGAGCACAGCTCAGATGCCAGCGTTCGGGAGCCACTCCGTTTCGGTCCCGGTCGTAGGGCCGGAAAAACCCGAATGCTTCCGACCGGGACATCCGCCCGTCCAACCAGTCATGCAGGGGCCCGAACATCCCACCCGAATCTACTTCCTCGGGGATCAACTCTATCTCGTACCCTTCAGGCTTCGCAGCAGCATCATACACGTCCAGATCGGTCCCCCAGTGGTGGCGGGAGGCGCCCGGAAGGGCAGACCACCGGAGGATGGCAAAGACCAGCTCCCGATCACTCATTCGGGTTATGTCCATGGGGACCGCATCACTGTCCAGAACCGCCCTTTCCCCACGGACCTTCCGATTCCAAATGGAGAGTTGGCTCTCGAACCCTCGGAAGCCACTGAGAATCTCCAGGTCGAACCCCTCCCTGGCCGCAGCGTCCTTCAATCGAAAAAAAGGAGCCACAACATCCATGTGGACCGGCACACCGATGAACCGGGTTTCCAATCTGGTGCAGAGGTGGGCTTCCGAGACTCCACAAAGAGTCGACCTGATCAAGACATCCCCCTGGGCCGGGCTGAAAGAGGATTACACGGCACAATATGGATGTCCCACCTTGGTCGGGACAGAAGGCGAAGTCCGGGGTCTGGCGCACCCGGTGCAAAAAACCCAGACTGAGCCGACGAAATGCAATGAATCTCTATGCTGACAAGGGAGGGCTTCTCCATGCTGTATCGGTTCTTTCTCTTTGGGTTGATTTCTGCGACGATATTGGGGTGCGGCTCCGGATCCGAAGACACAGGATCCACCAGTGGATCGGAACAAGACGCCGTCACGGAGATGGCTACCACCGACGATCCCCTGATCCAGCAGGCCCGGGCACTCTTCTCTCCCGTCCCCGACTCTCCCCCTGAACTGGACGGAAACCCGGCGACGGCCGCAAAGGTGGAGTTGGGAAAAATGCTCTTTTTCGAGCCTCGGCTCTCCTCCAGCTGGCTCATCAGCTGCAATACCTGCCACAACGTGGGCATGGGTGGGGTGGACCTCATGGAGACATCCATCGGTCACGGATGGCAAAAGGGCCCCAGGAATGCTCCCACGGTCCTCAATGCAGTGTTCAATATTGCCCAGTTCTGGGATGGAAGGGCTGAGGACCTGGCAGCACAGGCTCAGGGACCAGTTCAGGCCAGCGTGGAGATGAACAACACTCCGGCCCGGGCCATACAGACTCTCAAGAGCATGGCAGACTATGTGGTGAGATTTGAGGAGTCATTCCCCGGCGAGTCCGACCCCGTCACCTTCGACAACATGGCCCTGGCCATCGAGGTGTTCGAAGCCACACTCCTCACCCCCAACGCACCCTTCGATCAGTACCTGAAGGGAGATGCCGGTGCCCTCACCGACATGGAAAAAGAGGGCCTGGCTCTGTTTATGGCCAAGGGATGCACCACCTGCCATAGCGGAGTGAATGCTGGAGGAACCGGGTACTTCGCCTTTGGCCTGGTTGAAGCTCCGGATGCTGAACTCCGACCGGTAGAAGATCGGGGACGGTTTGCGGTCACCCAGATTGAGGAGGACAACTATGTCTTCAAATCACCGTCTCTGAGGAACATCACTCTCACCCCCCCATACTTCCACTCGGGGAAGGTGTGGGATCTGCCGACTGCTGTCAGGGTCATGGGGACAGCCCAACTAGGCACCGAACTAACCGACCCGGAAGTTCGAGCCATCGTGACTTTCCTGGGCGCTCTGACCGGGGACCAACCAGCGGTAGTCTATCCCATACTCCCGGTCCAGACGGCGGACACCCCGTTGCCGGATGTGTCGGTTGGTGGGAGCCCTGCCCATTAGGGTGGTCACCGCCAGGTCACCCAGGACAGCTTCACTGCGAGCCTCGGGTTCCGCCCCCCGGGTTCGGTGAACTCCCCTGGGTTCGAGCACCTGGGGCGGTTTTAGCCGCCCAACACTCGTCCAGCGGCAGCGCCGGCGGCTTCGATGTCGTCGGCGCTGATGTTATGGTGGGTGATCAAGCGGATGCGGCCTTGGGTAGGAGGATTCACGCTTACGCCCTCCCTCGCCCAGCCTTCCACGAAATGCTCCGCATCCATGAGGTCGGGGGGTATTGTGGCGAAGATGATGTTGGTTTCCACCTCCTCCGGGGGGCAATCCAGCTCCAACCCCACTTCAGCCAGGCGGGTGGCCAACAGCTTTGCGTTGGCGTGATCATCTGCCAGGCGGTCCACCATGGTGTCCAGGGCAACGATTCCAGCCGCTGCGATGACCCCTGCCTGACGCATCCCACCTCCGGTCGCCTGCCTCCACCGACGGGCCTGCTCCACAAAGGCTTGGCTTCCCAGACAGATCGCACCCACGGGTGCCCCCAGCCCTTTTGTGAGACAGACCGTAACGCTGTCGGCCTCGGCGGTGAGTTCCTTTACCGTCAGCCCCTGTGCCACGGCCGAGTTGAAGATCCGGGCTCCATCAAGATGAAGCTTCAAACCATGTTCTCTGGCCGTGTCGGCCAGGGCTTTGGTCTGGGCAAGGGAAAGGCAGGTCCCGCCAGCATGGTTGTGCGTATTCTCCAGGCACAGAAGACTGGTTTGGGGATGGAGAACGGCATCGGGGAAAATGGCCGCCTCCACCTGTTCCGGTACCATCCGGCCCCGTTCACCTCTGATGGTTCGGGGGGTGAGGCCGCCGAAGGCCGACAGGAACCCACCCTCATTGTTGTAGATGTGGGACCGTTCCTCCAGGATGATGGATTGTCCCCGGCGAGTGTGGGAGAGAACCGAAACGACGTTGGACATGGTGGCACTGAACACCATCATGGCAGCCTCTTTTCCGAACAGAGAAGCTGCTTTCTCCTCCAAAGCGATGACCGTCGGGTCTTCCCGGTAATAGTCGTCCCCCACTTCAGCCTCGGCCATGGCTTTCCGCATGCCTTCTGTGGGTTTGGATACGGTGTCACTTCTGAGGTTGATCATCTCGGCGTCCTCCCAAAAAACCAGGGCTCAGTATCCGGCTCCGGGCCCAACGCTAACGATACGAATCTATGTTCGATACCGCCGGCCTCAAAAGCCAGGTGGCACCTGGCACTCCAGGATCCGATGGAGCCTCGTTGACGTGCCCTCATCCTGGTCCGAAGTTTCCTCCATCATCTTCTTCCACCTCAGAGTACTCATGTGCCATCAATTCCGTCTGAGCCTGATCCCCACGGCCCTGTCCCTGGCCGTACTGTGTCTCACTCGCCTGGGCGATGTACCGCCCCTGACCGCCCAGGCGTCCGGAGGAGCCTCCTGCTCCACCGCCGACATCCGCACCGATATCCGGCCGGGCCCTGAGGGAGACCCGACGGAGGTGTCCGTCGCGCTCTTCATGGTAGACCTGACGGCTGTCGATGATGTGGCCCAGTCATTGAATCTGGACCTGCTTGTCACTGAGAGTTGGACCGATCCTCGCCTGGCCCCTCTGGATGGCTGCCAGCTTCCTCTGGTCTCGGTCTGGCACCCCCAGTTGGATTTCCTCAATTCAGGTCATATGGAAACCAGGCGCTCTGCCACCGCCGACCAGGTTGATGTGGGACCGGGCGGGTTAGTGACTCACCAACAGAGGTATTTCGGCTCCCTGGCTTCCTATCATTCCCTGAGAGACTTCCCCCTCGACGAACAGGAGTTCAAGATCTCACTTCTATCCCCGGAATACGGCGAAGATGAGGTCATCCTTGTGGTGAACGAACCGCCGACCGGACGAAGGGAACTGTTGAACATCTCGGATTGGAACATCGGCGCCGTCACCGCCGCGGTTGGCACCTACACCACCGAAACCATCGGGAGACGGATTTCCGTTTTTGAGTACCGGATTTCCGCAAGAAGACAGGTGGGTTTTTATGTCTGGAAGGTGATCATACCACTGATGCTTATCGTGGCCATGTCCTGGTCGGTCTTTTGGGTGAGCCCTTCCCAGTTTGCTCCCCAGTTGGGGATCTCGGCCACAGCGATGCTTACGCTTATCGCCTTCCAGTTCGCCCTTGTCGGCACACTACCGAGGCTTGCCTACTTCACGATTCTGGACCGGTTCATTGTCGGATCGACCATCCTGGTCTTCCTGGCCCTGGTGGAGGCTGTAATGGCCGTGCACCTGGTTTCAAAGGAAAAAACCAAGCGCGCTCTCCAGATGGACAACCTCAGCCGAATCGCATTTCCGATCGCTTTTGGCCTCCTAACCCTGTTCGTTTTCAGCCGCTGAGGTCGCCGACGCCTCCCGCCTCTATCGCCCGAAGCGCGTCCAAGCGTTCGCGTAGCAGCCCAGCCCAGGACCGGAAAAGGAACTCCGTGTCAGCCTTCACAAAAGCAGGCGATACCCGGGCCATCCTTACGTCGGTGTTCCTGGTAGGATCTCGCCGATCCGCGGCCCTGGCCAGAATCTCGCCGCTCTGTGAATCCCTGAGCTCGAGAACCAGGGTTACCATCAAGTAGGACCGGGTGAACGTGTCCTGCCGCCCTGCCGTTTCAGTAGGAATGGTCACCACCAGGTCGATGAGGGAGGCGGTGATCCTGAGAACGTCGGGCGCTGGTTCGGTGACCAACTCATACCCTCCGTCTTCAGACAGAGTCTCCCCCACAGCTTCCTCGAACCACCCCCTGAACCTCTCCATCTGCCTGGGCGAGAGGGAGAAATTCCGCAGACCGATGCCACCCGTTGACCGCCGTTGATTCCCTGGATCCTTCTGGTAAGCCACTTCTACGGGGTCCAGCATGAATTTGGTGTAACCGGTGAGATCCAGATCGGGCTTCAGGTAGGCAATCGGGACCACGGAATTGTCCACCCGCACGAGGCCGTCCACGGTGGTCTCTGCGGTGGGTCCTGTCTGGAGCGTGGGCTGGAGGGTGGCCGTTTGGCAGGCCGCTAGGGTCAGCGGCACCGCAGCCAGCAGTAATCCACGGATGATCCTGTTCATGCTATTCTCTCGCCTTGCTATGGGGCTTTCCGTCCGTCCAACAACGGGAAGATACGGTGTCTATCTCCGCTCGTTACCCACGGCGGCCGGGATGGTTTCATTTCAACTCCCCCCCTTGCCCCTAACCTGGGACCCCTGGGACCCCGGGGACCCCGGGCGGCGTCTTCCGTGGAGGGTCCGCGGCCAGGAGAAAAAGGGCGGGAGGAACCATAAAACCGGGACTGGAGTAACTTTCCATCTGGAGAGAAGGTGGATAATGCCTCGGCTCGAGGAAAGCGAACGATGAAGGATTACTTGTCCATTCGGGGCCTCTTGAGTCTGGCCGTGGGGTGTGCGGCCCTCCTGTCGGGTTGCGTTGGCAGTGAGTCGGAGGCTGTTCCCGAGACCGAGGACGGGAGGCCTCTTCCTGTCCAGGAGGGGCTCGATCCCTCGGTCGCGCCTACTCTGGCCGACGACCCCGCTCTGGCCTCCCAGGGGATTCCAGTTTGGGATCGTATTCAAGAGCCGTGGTTCGGCGACCTGGACGGGATGGTGGAGCGGAGGGTGATCCGGGCCGGGGTCGTGCCCAGCAAAACGATGTTCTTCCTGGACGGTGCCAAACCCAGGGGGGCTACGTTCGACGCCCTCACGTTCTTCGAGAACGAGCTGAATGAGACGTTGAACCGGGGGGATTTGAAAGTCCACGTCGTCCTTATTCCCATGAGCCGGGATCAGCTCTTCCCTGCCCTCCTGGAAGGTCGGGTGGACATAGCCGCGGCGAACCTGACCATTACCCCGGAGCGTCTGGAGTCCGTGGATTTCGCCGATCCGCTTCTGCGTAACGTGACCGAGGTCCTGGTAACGGGCCCTGAAGTGCCACCGTTGGAAAAGAGGTCGGGCCTGGGAGGGCAGACGATCCACATAAGGCCGTCGTCCAGCTTCTACCAGACCCTGCTTCGTCTGAATGAGACCCTCCGGGAGGAGGGGAAGGCGCCCATCCAGATCCAGGACGCGTCAGAATTCCTGGAGTCGGAAGACCTTCTTGAAATGGTGAACGCCGGCGTGGTCCCAGCCACGGTTGTGGACGGGCACATTGCTGATTTCTGGGCCCAGGTCTTCCCGGACATCCAGGTGCACACGGAGGTTCCGGTGAAGGAAGGTGGTGCGGTAAGCTGGGCGTTTAGAAGGGAGAGCCCCCAACTCAAGGCCACCCTGAACGGCTTTGTGAAAGGGCACCGTCAGGGAACCCTCTTGGGGAATATGACCCTTCGTCGCTACCTGGCCGACGCCGATTACGTAGTCAATCCTACCGAAGGCGAGTCCAAAACCCGCTTCGAGGCGGCCCTCCCCGTCTTCCGCAGATACGGCGGAGAACTCGGCTTCGATCCGCTCATGCTGATAGCCCTGGCCTACCAGGAGTCCGGACTCGATCAGAACGCACGAAGCCAGGTAGGGGCCCAGGGCATCATGCAACTCATGCCTGCGACCGCGGCCGATCCCAACGTTGGCATCCCCGATATCTCCAGCCTTGAAGCCAACGTCCATGCCGGAACCAAGTACCTGAGGTTCCTCGTGGATCGGTACTTCTCCGACGAACCCCTGGACGGCCTCAACGAGCACCTATTTGGATTTGCCGCTTATAACGCCGGCCCGGCCCGGATCGCCCAACTCCGGTCCGAAGCGGCTGAACTCGGTTTGGATCCCAACCTGTGGTTCAGAAACGTCGAACTGGTGGCCGCCCGGAGGATCGGACGGGAGACGGTGCAGTACGTCGGGAAGATCTACAAGTACTACCTCGCATACGCTCACATGGAGGAGCTTCAGGAAACAGGAGGG
>RCNC010001231.1_pt1 | contig 17162 bp, 15 predicted proteins | sample 2041301 | NCBI WGS metagenome assembly RCNC01 (sample SAMN09708231, study PRJNA481090) | Marine sediment metagenome, whole genome shotgun sequencing project. | biome: marine sediment; feature: ocean; material: sediment; isolation source: Sewage treatment plant 13A marine sediment (STP13A) ... | reverse complement strand
TTGGGCCTGGAGTGCCTCTCCATGGCAAAACGGTAGGTGTCCCCCGCCTTGACCTGACGACTGAAGTCAATCTGCCACTGGAACACCTTGTCCATCCAATCCACGATCAGCGTTCGGGCCTCCCAGGACAGCTCTTCGGTGAGACCGGTGTGATCGGTTATTGAGTTCCAGAGGAGGTCCTCTATGGTCCCTGCTATATAGAGTGTGTCCACCGTTATCGGTGTGTACACCAGATTCGAGGACCAGCCCGCCCCGTCCCGTTGAAGGCGGACTGTCTCGTCTCCGTCCAGGGCTACATCGATTCCCCGAAGATCATTGCCCTTCGGAAACCACCGGAAGGTGATTGGAGTGCCTTCACTCATCCTTCTGGGGTTCGCCTGCTCGCGAAAGGCCAAAAGGAGTGTGTTCTGTTCCGACCAACCGATGTTCGCAGCCTCCAGCACCTCTCCGAAGGTTTCCCCCCGGGCCAATGACACCACTTCCAACCGCTCGGCCGGAGCCGCCAGAACCGGTTCTAGCGGACCCACCTCCGGGGGGTCGGCCGAAAGCCTCTGCCCTATAAGGAGAGCACCAACCAGGCCCCCGGTGATTCCAACGATAGCCAGGGGTGAAGAGGGTTTAGGAATTTTCATACAAATCTCAGTCCATCTGGCGCCTGATAAAGGTCGGGATGTCCAGCTCCCGAATCTGTTCTGTGGTAATGACCCGGTCAGGGAACCTCTGGAGAGGCATCTCCATGGGCTCACTGCTGCCACCGACGGCCACTGCCCTGGCCTGCATCGGCTGGGCCTGGACCTGCTCCGCTGGCTGAGGCTGGGGCGGTCTGGCGAACTCGGGGCGGATGACCTTCCCATCGTCCACGTCGGACCGATCGAATCCCGTGGCGATCACGGTCACTCGAATCTGACCTTCCAGAGCCGGATCGTGAACGGCACCGAAGATGATTTCGGCCTCGTCCCCTACCTCCTCCTGGATAATGCTAGAAATCTGCGAAACTTCGTCAATGGCCAGGTCCATCCCGCCGGTGATGTTAATGAGGACACCCCGGGCGCCAGCGATGGAAACCTCGTCCAGGAGGGGCGAAGAAATAGCCTCCTGGGCCGCCTCTTGAGCTCTGTCCTCTCCCTCGCCGAAGCCTGAACCCATGAGCGCCGGCCCACGGCACGCCATGACGGTCCGGACATCTGCAAAGTCGACGTTGACCTCTCCCTTGACTCTGATGAGGTCACTGATCCCCTGCGTTGCATGGAGCAGCACCTCGTCGGCCCGTTTCAGAGCTTCGCGGAAGGAGGTACCCTTCCCGACCACGCTCAGGAGCCGGTCGTTCGGGACCACAATCATCGTATCCACGGTCCGTCGGAGTTCGGCCAGACCCTGTTCGGCCTGCCTCATCCGCTTCCGACCTTCAAAGGAGAAGGGTCGTGTCACGATACCAATGGTGAGGGCTCCAAGTTCCCGGGCGATCTCCCCAACCAGAGGAGCAGCCCCTGTTCCCGTGCCTCCACCCATCCCGGCGGCGATGAAGACCAGGTCGGCGCCATCGAGAGCCTTCCGTACTTCTTCCCTGCTCTCATGAAGGGCCTGACGTCCGATCTCCGGCCGGGCGCCCGCACCCAGGCCCCTGGTGAGCTTCTTCCCCAACTGAATGGTGACCTGGGCCTGGGATCCCTTCAGGACCTGGGCATCCGTGTTGGCCGAGAGGAACTCAACCCCCTCCAGGTCTTCATCGATCATGCGGTTGACCGCGTTGCCACCCGCGCCCCCGACACCGATGACTTTCATTTTTGCGTTACGGGTCGGGGCTTCTTCGAACTCAAAGATCATCATTCCTACCTCCGGGACTTGGTGTGAGCAGACACCGTTTTGTGAATGAAAAAAGCAAACTTTGCACTGACGGCCGCAGCCCTATCCTGGCTCACCATCAGAAAAACTCCTTCAACCATGCCGTGACCTTGGTGACGAGGCCCGAGGTGAGGGTAGACGCACCCTCTCCCGTCTCCTGGAACCGGTCGACACCGTATAAGGCCAAACCTGCGACCGCGGAGAATCGGGGAAGAGCCACCGAGTCGGCCAAACCGACCAATCCCTCTGAAGGCTTTCCGGCCCGAACGGGAGCGGCGAACACCTGCTGGGCCAACTCCACGGTCCCCTGAAGGCTCGTGGTGCCGCCGGTGAGGACCACGCCGGCCCCCAGCTTGTCCAGGACATCGGCCCTGTCCAGCTCCTCCTGGACGAGTCCGAACATTTCGTCCAGGCGCTGTTCGACGATGTGGGCGATGAGTTCCCGGGCCACGTGGCGCCGCTGTCCCGGGCTCGGCCCGGGAAGCTCCACGGTTTCCTGGGGATCCACCATCTGAGCGAAAGCCGCTCCGAACTGTTCCTTGGCCTTCTGGGCTTCGGCGAAAGGAATGGAGAGCCCTTTTACCAGGTCGTTGGTAACCGTGAGGCCACCGAAGGGAAGGCTCGCCACGTGGCGGATCTTCCCTTCGTAGTAGACCGCCACACCGGTTGTTCCTCCCCCCATCTCCACCATGGCCACTCCGACTTCTTTTTCATCCTCAGTCAGAACGGCTCGGGCAGAGGCCAGGGGCTCCAGAACCAGCTCTTGAATCCGGTAGCCGGCTCGGGAAACGGCCTTTCGCATATTGGTGGTAGACGCCGAGGCCGATGTCACCAGGTAGACTTCCGCCTCCAGTCTGGTCCCCGCCATGCCTACCGGGTCTTTGATCCCTCGCTGATGATCCACCATGTACTCCTGGGGAATCGCATGAAGGAGTTCCCGATCGGGGGGGAGGGGGAATGCCTGAGCAACCTCATGAACCCGACTTACATCGGAAGCCATGACCTCTTCACCACCCACCGCTACCACACCGGAGGAGGAAATTGCCTGGATATGCTCACCTGAGATCCCTGCATAGACTCGATCCACCGTCACTCCGGCCATGAGTTCGGCCTCCTTGACGGCCCTCTTCACCGAGTCGGTGGTTTCCTCGATATGCGTCACCACTTCCCGCCGCATCCCGGAGGTCCTAGCCTGCCCAACACCCAGGACCTTCAGGCTGGGGCGGCGGGAGAGGTCACCGGTCAACTCTCCGATAACAGCGCAGGTCTTTGTGGTGCCGATATCCAGGGCGGCTATGAGATTTGCTCGCATATTCATCTTCCTCCGGCCCTGCCGAAACGAACCACGACCTGGTTGTCAAAACGGAGATCCAGATCGGCCACATCCCCCTTGTCGAACCGATCCTGGGCGTCCACAAGGACCCTGAGGCCCGCCTGGATCCGCCCACTTTGGAGACCGGGCCGAAAGTGGAGCCTGACGGGGGGATCGGAGATCCGGGCGGTCACATCACCTCCGGGGTGGAGGGCGTAGTCAGAAATCCGGGCGTGAAACTCGGGATCCCCCTGGGCGAGGCGGGCGATCTCACCTGCCAGAGTTCTGAGCCCCTCGGGGGATAGGGATCCGGCTCCTTCCCCGGGGGAAGCTGTCATGATCGGGAGGTCCAGCTTGTGGACCACCGGGTCGATGGGTAGAACTCGCCCTTCCCTATCGACGGGCTCCAGGGTCGGGTTCGGGAACAGGGCCACAGGTTCTTCCTCAACCACCTTGATAAGGAGGGCATGGGGAAACCGCCGGTAGATACTGACATCCTTCACCAGGGGGTGTTCCACCAGCCGGCCCCTCAGGACCTTGGTGTCATCCCAGACGCTGGCGGTCGTCTCCAGGTCCAGGGTCCGTACCGCTTCCTCATGGGTGAAGAAGCGCTCTCCCCGGAGCCGGATCTCGGTGACCCTGAAAGCCTCTACCTCCGCCAAAGCCTCTGGAACCCTTCGGAACACGCCCCCAAGGGCCACGGCGAGAGCCAAAACAAACAGGAAGGTCAGCCAGCGCCTCATTGTTCAGCCCCCCGGTCTCGATAAGAGAGGGCCTGGAGAAGATCGCCTGCCAGGGACTCGATGGACCCCGCGCCCAATGTCAGGCACAGGTCACCCGTTTTGAGGGTCGGCTCCAGCTTGCCCGGAAGATCCGCCAGATCAGGGTGGAATGAGACCGAATGGGCGCCGGCATTCATGGCCGCCTGGGCCACCAGCATGCCCGTGACCCCAGGAATCGGGTCCTCTCTGGCCGGGTAGATCTCGGAAACCCAAACCTCATCGGCCAGGGCAAGGGCTTCCCCGAATTCCCGGCTGAAGTCCTGGGTTCGAGAAAAAAGGTGGGGCTGAAAGATCGCCACGATCCGTCGGTGGGGATACCGCTCTCGGGCGCCCTCCAGCGTAGCCCGGATCTCGGTGGGGTGGTGAGCGTAGTCGTCCACCACCAGAATGCCCCCCACTTTGCCCAGAACCTCGAAACGTCTAGCCACGCCCGAGAAAGCGGAGAGGCCCCTCCGAATCGCATCCCATTCCACCCCAAGGCATCGAGCCGCCGCGGCAGCTCCCAACGCATTCCTCACGTTATGCCGCCCCGGAATCTGAAGGCCCATCTCTCCCTGATCCGTCCCGTCTTCCACCACGCGGAAAACGGCCTGGCCCTCATTTTCCACCAGATCCACGGCTCTCAGCTGACACCCTGGATTGAACCCGTAGGTTCGGGCCTTACCGGCAATCCTGGGAAGGAGGCGACTGGCCCCGTGGTCATCCCCACACACCACCACATGGCCATCGGGAGGGACTCGGTCGAGGAAGGTATGAAAAGCCATCTGGACCCCTTCCAGATCCCCGTAGATGTCCAAATGGTCGGCTTCCAGATTCGTGACCACGGCGATCTCGGGTTCGAGCTGATGGAAGGAGCGATCATACTCGTCCGCTTCCACCACAAAGAGGTCGGAACTGCCGAATCGAAGGTTCGATTCCCAGTTTATGACCCGGCCCCCAACCAAACCGGTCGGGTCCATTCCGGCCGCGTCGAGGATTTCCGTGGCCATGGCGGAGGTGGTGGTTTTTCCATGCGTGCCGGAAACCCCCAGAACCCGCCCACGGTTTACCCAAAGTCCCAGAGCCTCGGCCCGTTTCAGAACCGGGATGCCCCGGCCCCGTGCAGCCTGGATCTCGGGGTGATCCTCCGGCACGGCGGCGGTAACGATTAGGGCGGAGGCGTTTTGGACATGATCGGGATCATGGCCGGCCAGGATCTCACACCCCCAGGAGGAGAGGGATCGTGCCGTTAGCCCGGGCTGAAGATCACATCCCGTCACCTCGAGCTCACTCCGGACGAAGAGCTCCGCGAGAGATACCATTCCCTCCCCAGCGACGCCCATGAAGTGCACCGGACCACCGTCCGTCACGAAAGCGGGGGCGCTGGTCATCGTGCCTCCCCTTCCAGAGTCGTCCGCACCCCGGGCTGACCGGAAAGGAGATCCACAAGAGCTTCCGCAATCTCCCGGGTCGCCTCCGGGCGGCCTTCCTTCAGGGCGGCATTCCGCATGGCGGACAGGCGGTCCTGATCCGAGAGAAGAACCAGGATCTGTTCCCAAAGAACGGACCCCGACAGCTGAGCTTCCGGCAAATGAACCGCCGCACCGGACCGAGCGAGGCTATCAGCGTTCAGAGCCTGATGGTTAGCGGCAGAGGTCGGAAGAGGAATCAGGATGGCCGGGACTCCCCAAGCCAGGAATTCGGAGGTGGTCATGGCTCCGGCCCGGCTGATGGCGAGATCCGAGATGCGGAGGGCCTCGGGCATCTCTTCGATGTAGCCCTGCGCCCGAACCCAGCCCGGGTCCCCGACCCGATCCAGTTGGGAGCTTACCTCCTCATAATTCCCAGGGCCCGTTGCCCAGAGAAGCTGAACGTCCGCAGGACGTTCCAGCCGCCCCTCCTGGACCCCCAGGATGGCCTCCAAAACTGCCTTGTTGATGCCTTGGGCTCCCTGGCTTCCCCCGGTTACGAGGACCACCCTGCCGCCCTCGGCCAGGCCGAAGCCTGCCCGACATGTCCCGGGCTCCAGCGGGAGTACCGGCCTTACAGGATTTCCGGAGAGCAGAGCTTTCGACCGGGCTGGGGCCGGAAGCTCTTCCCTAGCCTCAGGAAAGGCCAGGTGTACCTGCCGGGACCACCGACTCAGGACGCGGGTCGTAAAGCCCGGCCGGGCATTCTGCTCCTGGAGGGCCAACGGAATCCCCATGGCGGCGGCGATGAGGCCCGCAGGCCCCGAGGCGTAACCTCCCGTCACCACAACTAAAGCCGGTCGCAGCTGGGAGAAGAGCTGACCCGTAAGGAACAGCGACCGAAACAAGGCCCAGAGAACAGACAGATTCTCAAAAATCCGACCGCGCCGGAACCCCCGAACAGGCACCAGGAAGTGGTCCACCCCGCGCTCCGGAAGGATCCTGGATTCCAGGCCCTGCTGGGCCCCCAGAAAGAGGATCCGGAAATCGGGCCGTAACGCGGAGAAGGCCTCGGCGAGAGCCAATGCCGGATAGAGGTGCCCCCCGGTTCCACCGCCGGAAAAGACGGCAACGCTGGAAGGGGAACCGGAACTAACCACGACCCCTCCTCCCCTCGGGTTGAGCACGGGCCACGGCTATGAGAATCCCGATGGCCGCCATGGTCACCAGGAGATTCGACCTCCCATAGGAAATGAGAGGGAGAGCCAACCCCGTATTGGGAACCAGGCTCAGGCCCACGCTCATATGAAGAAGTGCCTGGATGGCGATCAGGCTGGTGAGGCCGATCGCAAGCAATTCGCTGAACAGGTCCGGAGCCCGCTGGGCGATCCTGAACCCCACCATGACCAACGTCATGAAGAGGCTGACCACCAGGAGAACACCCATGAGTCCCCACTCTTCCCCGATCATGGCGAAGATGAAGTCGTTGTGGGGCTCAGGCAGGAAGCCGAATTTCTGTCGCCCCTCCCCGAAGCCGACTCCGGTCCATCCTCCGGACCCGATGGCGATCAGGGACTGACGTACCTGGAAGTCAACACCCTGTGGATCCGATCCAAGACTCCAGAACGAACTCATTCTCTCTGACCAGTAGCCACTCCCAAGCTTCAGCATGAGCATGGGAAAGACGAAGATTCCGATGAAGAGGAAGTGGGCAATCCGTCCGCCGGCGGCAAAGACCACCACCGCCGCCAGAAGCCCCAAAAGGCAAGCTGTGGACATATCCGGTTCAGCCACCACCAGGAGCATCATGGAGCCCCACACCACCAGGAAGGGAAGCAAGCCCTTTCGAAGGCTCCGGAACTGAGACTGTTTCTTTACAGCCAGGGCCGCCGTCCAGATCACGATGGACACCTTGGCCAGTTCCGAAGGCTGGATTCTCCCGATGGGCGTCACCAGCCACCGGCGGGAGTCGTTGATGACGGGAGCGATGGCATGGGTCCCCGGGATGACAAGGATCAGAAGCATCAACAGGGTCACACCGAGGATCGGCCAGGCCATGACTCTCCACCATGAGACTGGAATCCGGGAACATACCACCAGGGCGGCAAGGCCAAGAGCCCCGCCGGCGGCCTGTTTCAGGACGAAGTGAGGAGCACTCTCACCCGCCTGATGAACCAGGAAGGTTGTTGCGCTGGAAAGGGTGAGCAGGCCGAAAGTGAAGAGTGCGAGCGTCACCCCCATAAGAACCGCCGGCTCCCAACCCCGACCCAATCCGGAGTCGGGAATGGCCACGGGGGAGGCCGGGGCAACGTTCAGGGGCCTGGGTGCCATCTCAAGCGTCCCCTCGGGCGAAGTCGCAGAACCGAAGCCCCCGCTCTACGTAGTTCCGGAACATGTCGAAGCTGGAGCAAGCCGGAGAAAGAAGGAGGAGATCTCCCGGCAGGGACAACTTCAGGGCCGTGTTTACCGCGTCCTCGAAGGATCCGTCCACGACCTGCAAGGGGACTGATCCGTCCAGGGTGGCCGCCATCCGGAGACGGGCTTCCCCGAAAAGGACCACAAACCGGACTCCCGGGTGGATGGCCTGCTTGAGGGGTTCCAGATCTTCCCCTTTGTCTTTTCCTCCCAGAAGGAGGACCAAGGGGCCTTCAAGGCTCTGAAGAGCCCCTGATGTGGCCGCCACATTGGTCGCCTTGGAGTCGTTTACCCAGCTTCGTCCCTGCCTGTCCCCCACCAACTCCATCCGGTGAGGGAGGGGCCTGAACTCCTTGAGCCCGGCCGCGATGGCGGATGTTGATACCCCCGCCAGACGAGCCGTCAGAGCTGCGGCCAGGGCGTTTGATGCGTTATGCCGACCGAGTACACCCAACTCCCTCACGGCGAGGACGCTCTCTCCATCTTCGTCAGGAAGGCGGAGGAAGAGTTCCCCGTCCTGGAGATAGGCGTTGGAATCCTCTGCGCCCTGTGAGCTGAAGCGGAAGCGTCGACCGGGAGCGTCTCCAGCCAACTCCTCCACTTCCGAAAGATCTCCGTTGAGGACCCAGGTGCTTTCGGGCGTTGCGTTCTGAAAGAGGCGGGCCTTGTCGGAGTAGTAGTCATCCAGCGTCGGATACCGGTCCAGGTGATCCGGGGCCAGGTTCGTCACAACACCGATGGAAGGGGAAAAGTCCACCATGTCCGCCAACTGGAAAGACGACACTTCCACCACGAACCAATCCGGGGCCGGGTCCGCCAGGGCGAGGCCGGATGCCGGCGGCCCGAAGTCGGATCCGATGTTCCCGCCGAGGCCCGCGACCAGTCCGTCCTTTTCAAAAAGACGAGCCGTCATGGCGGCAGTGGTAGTCTTACCGTTCGTTCCGGTCACAGCGATCAGTGGACCCTTGAGGAACCGAAAGGCGAATTCAGGCTCGGATACCCATCGGCATCCATTTGCCCGGAGGGCCTTGAGCACCGGAGCGTCTGGTGGGATTCCAGGACTGACCACCACGGTGTCTGCCCGGGCCATTCGTTCCAGGTCGTGGCCTCCGAGTTCCACCCGGGCTCCCAGGCTTCTGAGCTCGGCTGCACCAGCTGCAGCTGTGGGTTCAACATTCGAGTCCGAGACATAGACTTCACCTCCATGAGTTAGGGCCAAACGGGATGCGGCCATCCCGCTGGCTCCCAGGCCAATAATCGAAACCGACTTCCCTTCCAAAAGCTTCATCTGCCGCTCCGGGGGCCGCACTTCTCAGCCCTCCGGCATCCCTTTCTTCGAGCCTCATCGGATTTTCAGCGTGGAGAAGCCGATCATCGCGAAGAGGATTCCAAGGATCCAAAAACGCACTACAATCTTCGACTCGGCCCACCCCAGTTTTTCGAAGTGGTGATGGATGGGAGCCATGCGGAAAATCCGCCGACCGGCCCCGTATCTCCGAGCTGTGTATTTGAAGTAGCCGGTCTGCAGAATGACCGAGAGGCCTTCCATTACGAAGACACCTCCGACGATGACCAGCAGGAATTCTGTCTTCAGGAGGATGGCCATGACGCCGATCGCTCCACCGAGTGCCAGCGAGCCCGTGTCCCCCATAAATACCGTGGCCGGATGAGCATTGAACCAAAGGAAGCCTATGGCTGAGCCGGCCAGGGCTGCGGCGTAGATGGAGAGGTTCTCTGCCCCCGGCAGATAGAAGAGGCCCAGGTACGCCGACGCATCCACCCGGCCGATGAAGTAGGCGAAGACCCCGAAGGTCATGACCGCGATGGCCGAAAGTCCTGCAGCAAGACCATCCAACCCGTCGGTCAGGTTCACAGTGTTCGAGGTCCCGGCCACAACGATGGGGACGAAGAGGATGTAGGCCGGCACCCAGAAGACGGCGACCCAATCCGCAAAGAAGGGGACCATGGTCCAATTCGGGGGAACCGGCCAAATCGGCTGATAGATGAGGTACAGGCCCAGGCCCAGGCCGAACACGACCTGCCCCGCCATCTTGTACCGGGCCACCAGTCCCCGGGACCTTTTCTGAACCACTTTCAGGTAGTCGTCCAGAAAACCCAGGAGTCCCATCCAGAGAAGAGCAACCAGGGCCAGAATCGTGAACTCGCTGGTCAGATCGGCCCAAAGGAGGGTGGACCCTCCTGCGGTCATGATGATCAGCACCCCACCCATGGTGGGCGTTCCCGCCTTCTCCAGATGGGTCTCGGGGCCATCGGTCCGCACTACCTGACCTACCTTCATTCGGGTCAGCCACCGAATGGTCATGGGGCCCAGAGCGAAGGAGAGCAGAAGAGCTGTCACAACCGCCCCCCCAGCCCGGAAGGTTATATACTGGAACAGGTTGAAGACGATGTGGACGTCGGCGAACTGGGGAAGAAGGTGAAAGAGCATGTCAGGCAGCCTTCCCGGGTCCGAAGTGACGTTCCAGGCTCGGTATCAGCTTCTCCATGGCCACGCCCCGGGACGCCTTCAACAGAACCACTTCCCTGCCCTCCAGTGAGTCGAGAAGAAGCTCCTCCGCCCTATCCAACTCCTCCGCGATCCGGAGCTCAGGGCCGTCAGGGCCCAACTGGAGGTCCGAAGCGACTCCCGCGAAAAGGCCGGTGGCCAGAACCAGGTCCAGGGGGTAGCTCATGGCATCTTCCAAGGCCGCCCTGTGAAGAGCTTCCGACCGATCGCCCAATTCGAGCATGCTCCCGAGGACAGCGATTCTGGGACCCGCTGCTTCGATCTTGACCAGGAGGTCCAGGGCCGCTTTCAGGCTCTGGGGATTTGCGTTGTAGCAGTCCACCAGGAGGGTGAAATCGCCGAGGATTCGCACCTCACTCCGCATCCCTCCGGACTCCACTGTCCCGATTCGGTTAGCCGCCTCTACCTCCGGCACACCAAGAGCTTCCGAGATAGCGAGAGCCAGGAGAGCATTCTGAACCGCATGGCGCCCGGGCATCCGGAGTACCACCGGTTCCCCGCGCCACTGGAACTGATAACAACCGTTTCCGGCAACGGCGGCGGCTTCAGGTCGGTGTCGCACTTCGGCCCGCTGACTCCAACCCGTAACCCTGACCGCCGGAGAAACCAGCCGCGCCGCCTCGGACAGGATCGGCGGTTCGTCACCAACCAGGGCAATGCCGTCCTCGGGCAGGCCTCGGAAGAGATCCAGCTTTTCCTCCATCACCCCTTCCAGCGACCCGAGCTTCTCCAGATGGGTCTCGCTGACCGTGGTGATGGCGCCGATCCCGGGCTCCGCAATAGCCGTGAGGGCCCGAATCTCTCCTGGTTCGTTTGTCCCCATCTCCAACACCAGGACCTCGGCCTCATCCGACGCGGAAAGAAGGGTCAGTGGAAGGCCGATCCGATTGTTGAGATTTCCCGGAGTGGCGTGAGTCCGGAAGCTGCCTTCCAAGACTGCGCCGAGGAGTTCCTTGGTGCTGGTCTTGCCGGAGGATCCCGTGATTCCAACGACCGTCGCGGAAAGAGCCTTCCGCCGATGGTTGGCGAGAGCCCCCAGAGCGACCAGGGTGTCCGGCACCTTGTAGAGCCCGGTTCCCTCCGGAGCCTCGACAGGGCGGGAAACCACGGCCCCGGTGGCCCCCTGGGAGAAGGCGTTGGACAGGAAGTCGTGGCCGTCGAACCGCTCTCCGGAAAGGGCCAGGAACAGATCGCCGGGTTCCACGGACCGGCTGTCAGTGGAGATTCTCCCGTATTCCGGATACCGGTCGCTCCTTTGGAGAGGAAGGCCCAGAGCCCCAGAAACCTCGGCGTCGGTCCACCGGAAGGTCATGCCCTATCCCCCCCGTCCCCGATCGCCAGGAACTCCCGCACGATCCCGCTCTCGTCGAAGGGGAGCTTCTCCAGGCCGACTACCTGGTAGTCCTCGTGGCCTTTCCCGGCCAGGAGGACTAGATCGTCGGGCCGGGCTTCCTGCAACGCAGCACCGATGGCTTCTTTCCGGTCCACGAAGCGTCGGATCGGGGCATCTCCCATGCCCTCGACGACGTCGTCGATGATGACATCCGGATCTTCGGTACGGGGATTGTCGGAGGTCACGAAGGAGAGATCCGCCAACCGGGCCGAAACCTCCCCCATGAGAGGTCGCTTCCCCTTGTCACGATCACCACCGGCCCCGAAGAGGACCAACAGGCGACCTCTCACCAGGGGCCGAACGGTGGCCAGAACTCTCTCGAGAGCATCCGGGGTGTGGGCGAAGTCGATGAGAATCGGGAAGGGCTCTTCCGTAACCCGCTCCAGGCGGCCCGGAATCTGGGGAGCCGAGGACAACCCCTCGGCAATCTCCGCCACCGTCAGCCCCGCCACCAAACCCGCCCCAGCTGCCGCTAGAGCATTCTCCACATTGAACCCACCGAGGAGGGGGAGGTAGACCTGGGCCTTCTCACCTTCAACCTCCAGTGTGAACCGGGATCCGTCGGACATCAGCTCCAGATCCGATGCCTGTATCCGGGGGGCCTTCTTTTCCCTGGCAATCCCACCCTCGGCTGGTCCTGGCTTCGTACTGAAGAGGATGGTACGGGCGGGGTGGGTGGGAAGCGGGATCCATGCCTCATCGTCCTGATTCACTACGGCCCAACCGTCCGTCTTGAGAAGGTTCAGAAGGTGGGCTTTGGCAGACAGGTAGCCGGCCATATCGGAGTGGTAGTCCAGGTGGTCCTGGCTGAGATTCGTGAAGACGGCCGCATCCATGCGGATCCCGTCCAGACGGTGCTGAGCCAGGGCGTGGGACGAGGCTTCCAACACGACGCTCCCCACTCCGTCCTCCACCATTTCTCGGAGCCAGCCGGAGATTTTGACGGGGCCCGGGGTGGTGAGGCCTTCCGTTCCCGGTCGGATGTCTCCGGTCTCCTCCACTAGGCCCAAGGTCCCTATGGCTTTCGCAGCACTCTTCCGGCCCAGGAGATGCCGGATAAGGAAGGTGACGGTGCTTTTCCCGTTGGTCCCTGTGACGCCAGTCAAAAAGAGGTCCGTCCAGGGGGATCGATATACCCAATCGGAAACCAGAGCTCCGGCCAGGCGGCCGTTGCTCACCTGCAGTTGTGGGACCTTCAGGCCCGGAACGATCTGCTCCAGAACCACGGCCACGGCCCCGGCTTCCACTGCAGGGGCCACGTAATCATGGGCGTCGTGGTCGACACCCTTCCAGGCCAGAAAAACGTCACCCGGGGAAACGTCTCGAGAGTCCTGAGAAACACCTGAGATTGTGGTGCTCTCGGGGCCTTCGTAGGCCAGCAGGAGCTGGGCATCCCGGAGGCGATCAGCCACCAGATCCAAGGAGAGGCCGGGGTTAACCATCCCCTGCCCTTCCCACCAGGATCCGAACGGTATCCCCCGGCGATAGCGGTGTGAAAGGCGGAGGATCGGTGCCTACGACCGGCCCCGCCTCGTCCAGACGGACGCGAAAACCAAGTGAATGAAGCCGGCGGACGGCCAGCCGAGGAGAAAGACCGGAGACGTCGGGGACAACAGCGCCCGTCTCCGATGGTGTGGTGGTCCGGGGCGTACGGACGGTAGGGCTTGGGGAAGGATCACTTGAAGCGAATTGAGCCCCCGGAGAAGGTTTACTCCTCGGCTGCCGCCGGTCTAGGGAAGCCAAAGCCATGGCCTCCCAATCGATGGGAGCCTGGTGAGCGGCAAGCACCGCCTCCATAATCTCCCGGGTAACTGGAGCGGCTGTGGCACCACCGTAGTAGGTGCCTTCCGGCCGATCCAACTTCACAAACACCACGAGCTGAGGGTCTTCCACTGGGAAGAAGCACACGAAGGAGCTGTAGTGGCCCTCTCCGTATCCATCAGGCCCGTATGCGCGACTGGTCCCACTCTTTCCGGCCACCGCGTAGGTGGACAACTTGGCTTTGGTGCCGGTCCCGTCATCGATCACGCTGACCAGAACATCTGAGATTTCTCTTGCGAGCCTCGGAGAGATGACCTCGCGGACCACCTTCGGTTCGGATCGGAACAGGGTCCGACCCTCTGGATCCCGAAGCTCCTTTACGATCCTGGGCTCCATCAGCTTCCCACCGTTGGCCAGGGCACCATAGGCCATGGCCATCTGGAGGGGGGTCACGGAGATCTCGTATCCGATGGCCAGCCTGGAGGGAGAAGGCAGGGACCATTCCGAAGGCCTGGGGAGTTTACCCGAGGCTTCGGGCTGGAGGGCGATTCCCGTCCTGGACCCAAATCCGAAGTCCCGGAGCATCTGGTACTGGTCTCCAGGAGAAAGTCCCTCGGCGACCTTGGCGATCCCGACATTGGATGAAACCCGAAGGGCACCCCCTAGGGTCATCATTCCGTGGGGAGTTACGTCTCGCAGGGGCTTCCCTCCGGCTACCCAGTAACCCTCCTCCCCATCGACGCTGTCGGCGAGGGTGGCGACGGAGTTGAAGAGGATGGAGGCCACCGTGAACGGCTTCAGGGTAGACCCTGGCTCGTACGGCGAACTGATGGCGGAGAGGTTCCCGGATTTATTGTTCTGGATGGAAACCAGAGACAGGACCTCTCCCGTTTTTGGATTTGAAACGACGAGGTTCCCGCCTTTTGCACCTGTTTCCCGGATGGCGTCGGCCAGGGCCTCATATCCGCGTTGCTGAAGATCCCGATCCAGGGTCAGGATTACATCCCCGCCGGCCACCGGTGGCTTCACCAGGATGGATCTCCCCGGAATGGGGTTTTGCCGGTTGTCTCGACTCTGTATTTCCTCGCCGGCCGTTCCCCGAAGATGCTCGTCGAACCCAGCTTCGATGCCTCCCCTCCCGGACCCTTCCCTGACCGTCCCGAGAATGTCCTGGGCCAAAGCTTCGTAGGGGTGGAACCGGGTCCATTCCCGGGTCAGATAAACACCCTGAATGGAGCCCAGGGTCTCCTTTATCTGAGGTGGGAAAGTACCCTTAACCGGCACCCACCTCGTCTCCGGATCCGACAGGGACCGAATCGTTTTCCGGGGGAGGCCCAACTCCGATGCAAGAAGGTCGATGTCCCGATCCCGGGTGTTGTCCCTCAACTCACCCGGCGCGACCCCGACCCGGAAGGTCTCGGTGCTGGAAGCCAGGGGGTTTTGGCTACGATCCAGGATCGTGCCCCGGGAAGCCGGAACTTTCAGAGCCCTTTCGTGCTGGCCCGCCGCCAGTTCCGTCCAGAGGGCCCCCTCGAGGATTTGGACGCTTGCCGACCGGCCCACGATGATGAGGCCGCCGAGAAGCCAACCGCCGAGAAGAAGGCGCCGCCGCCAGCTGAAGCGAAGTTGGGAAGGGGGGGACTGAGTCATTTCCCCTCCCGGGGCAGGATCACCATGTCCGAGGCTCCGGCCTCACGCATTCCCAGGCGCATCTCGGCATCCTCAGACACCCTGCCCCAGCTCTCCAGATGGAGGACCCGGCTATTCAGGTTCTCCCGGGTCGCTTCCTTCATGACCTCATCCAACCGGAGAGAGTCGAGGAAAGCCATGGTGTCCAAAGCTGTCCTCTGTCTCATTGAGACCAAACTCAGAGAGGAGAGAAGAGCCGCAACGGCCAGTGCCACCTTGCTGGTCCCGGTGAGCCCCTTCATGCCGCTTTCCTCCAAGCTCTGAGGCGCGCGCTCCGGGCCCTGGGGTTGCGGGCGATTTCCTCTTCCGTCGGCTGGCGGGACTTCTTGAACAGGGGTGCGCCCATGGAGCGGTGATCACAAGCACACACCGGCAGTCCAGGAGGGCACACACAATCCAGGCTCCAATCCCGAAAGGATCGTTTCACGATTCGATCTTCCAGGCTGTGATATGAAACCACGGCCAGGATCCCTTGAGGTCTCAGCGCATCCCTGATCATCGGAAGGGTTTCGGCCAAAACGGAGAGTTCCTCGTTCACAGCGATCCGGAGGGCCTGGAACACTCTGGCCATTCCCCGGGGATGGGGCGGACGTCCCGTGGCCCTCGCCAGCGCTCCCACCAGGTCGTCGCTGCTTCTGAATGGACGATCTCCCCTTCTGCGGACGATCTGCCTGGCCAGCCGCCTGGCTTTCGGTTCCTCGCCGTATTCACGAAAAATCCGAGCCAGCTCCACTTCGGTCTCAGTGTTGAGAATGTCGGCGGCGGAGGCACCCGATTCCCGCCCTCCCATCCTCATGTCCAGGGAGAGGCCTCTTCGGAAGGCGAAGCCCCTCTCATCCGCATCCAACTGCCAGGAAGACACACCAAGATCCAGGAGGGCGCCGTTGAGCCCCTCCTTTTTCATCCCGGCATCGTCCATGGCCTGGTCGAATCTCATTTGAAGAATGCGGAGCCTTTTTGAATGTTGGGTCAGCTCAATCCGAGCCCTTGCTATCGCTTCCGGATCCCGATCCACTCCTATCACTCGGCAAAGGGGCCAGCGGCTGAGAATCGCCCCGGCGTGTCCCCCACCCCCCAGCGTGCCGTCGAGGATCGTCCCTTCCCGTGCCCCATAAAGCGCCTCCAGGACTTCCTCCACCATCACGGGGAGATGGAAAGCCGTTTCCCCGGACACGTCCCTATCCTCTGCCCAAAAGAGCCAGCGGCTCCCAGCCTTCGGGAGCCGCGGTCATCCGAAGATCTGGTGGCGGAAGCGCTGGGAGTCTTCCGCCTTCTCTTGGACCGCCTTCTCGAACTCATCCGGGTCCCAGACCTCCACCCGGTCGATCACACCGCTCAGCACCACCGTCCCCTTCAGGAAGGCGGCCTCCTTTAACCAGGAGGGGATGAGGATCCTCCCCTGCTTGTCCGGCGAGACCTCCACAGCGTTCGCGGTTATCTCACGGACGTAATTCCCGGAAGCGGCATCTGCCCGGCGGTATTCCAGGAGGCGCTTCTGGACCTCAGCCCAAACATCCTCCGGGAATAGGGTGAGGTATGGCTTCTCCCATTGGATGAGGATGAACCGCTCCCCACCTGCTCCCTTTCGGAAAGCAGCCGGAAGGGAGACTCGTCCCTTCTCGTCCATTTGGAAGTCATACCGGCCGAGAAATCCGCTCACTTGGTGGTACCCAGTGGGTTGAAGTGGTATAGAATGGTGCTTAAAGGCAAAGTACAGCAGCCAAATGGAGAGCGCAAGAGGTTTTATTTGGAATTCCTCTTAACCCGACCTATCCGGTGCTGCATAGGCACGCACCAGGTATTTTCCTTATTTTTCAGTGGGTTAGCCATTTATTCGCAAGATGATGAGAATCCTGTCAAGTGGGTAACCGAATGGAATAAAATTTCCGAATCGGAATACGAACTTACTTTAAAAGCCGACATATTCGAGGGCTGGCATATCTATTCGCAATATACTAAGGAGGGTGGCTCGTTGCCCAGTGAGTTCACTTATAAAAAAGTTGGGGAAGACTATGAACTTATAGGCAAAACCGAAGAAAGCGAAACCGTAACG
>RCNC010001229.1_pt1 | contig 17178 bp, 11 predicted proteins | sample 2041301 | NCBI WGS metagenome assembly RCNC01 (sample SAMN09708231, study PRJNA481090) | Marine sediment metagenome, whole genome shotgun sequencing project. | biome: marine sediment; feature: ocean; material: sediment; isolation source: Sewage treatment plant 13A marine sediment (STP13A) ... | reverse complement strand
ATTCGGCTCTTCCCCGGAAGAGTCCATGAGCTATCCCGTTGGCGACTTCCTGGCCCTTCTGGCCTCCCATATCCCAGCGCCGTACGAGAGCCTGGTCTATTACTACGGTGTTTACAGCTCGAGCCACCGGGGCAAACAGAGGCGAGAAAACAAGGAAGATCAGGAAACGGGACTTGTCCTTATAGAGACCGGGAAAGCCACGGCCGCCGGCAAACCGACCTCGACCTGGGCGAGGCTCATCCGCCGTATCTTCGAAGTGGACCCCCTGCGCTGCAACCATTGCGGTGCCCAGATGCGCTTGATCGCCTTCATTACCGACTTCCGGCAAACCAGCAGGATCCTCGAGCATATAGGTGAGCAGACCATACGGCCCCCGCCGCTGGCGGCGAAGATCTCTCCGCCCAACCTCTCTCGGGCGGAGGCTGTCGACTACATGCCTGACGTGGACGCCTACGTACAGGACCCGATATACCCGGATTGAACCCTCCTCGCAACACTCCCCGGCCCGGAAATGTGCGCCCGAAAACTCGCGGCTCGGCCCCTACCTGCTCATGATCCGGGCAAAACCCTTCCGCTCCACCCGGAATTGACCCTTCCGTCGCTTGATTGTCCTCTCACGAACCTCAGGGATATCTTCACCCGCCCTTTCCGGGCCTCTGAAATGGTCCCTGGGTTCTTGATTTACCTATGGAAACATAGTTCATAGAGGGGTCCGACCCCTTTTCCCGTCTCCCGTCTGAGAGCTTGACCAGGTTTCTTCTTGACCTACGGACATGAAAAGAGTATTCTTTCTTGTAGCACCAAGAACGTTATTTTGTTTCGTACTTGAGGTCCGATCTTCCATTATCGTTCGAGTCGTGTCTTGCCTTGGCAGGCTATCTATGGTAGCGATCCAGGGTTTCAACGGGTCCGGAACTCGGATAAGATGGTACATCTCGCTCTGAACTATCCGTACGACACCCTTCCCCTCCCGAATGGGAGCGTCCTGATAATGAATTGAGCCAATGGGCGCGGGAAGAGAGAAACGACGGCTCAGGAGAGGTTGGTCTTGAACGGGAATAACGGCAGGAGAATTGCGTCTAGAATCAGAGGTGTTGGGGCCTATGTGCCCGAACGCAAGGTAACGAATGATGACGTCCTTGCGTTATTGAAGGACGGCAGCGCCGACTATCTTGATGAGAGTGCCTCTGAGAAGTTGATCGAACGAGCGAAATGCCTATTGGCCAAATCGGGCAATGTGACTCGCTACTGGTGCGAGGAAGATCAGTACGGTGTGGATATTGCACGCGTTGCATCCGAGAGGGCCCTGACGGACGCGGGCATCCGGGCCGAGGAGCTCGATATGATCATTTACGCGGGTATGTCCAAGGCTTTGGTCGAGCCGGCCACTGCACATATCCTGCGGCACGAAATTGGGGCGACCCGGGCGAATGTGATCGACACCCAGGATGCCTGCACGAGCTTCATGAAGTCCATGGAACTGGCCGACAGTCTCATCAAGAACGGCAACTACGGGACCATCCTTATCGCCACCGGGGAGCGGACCTACGACTGGGCCGATTTCGCCTGCAAGACATTGGATGAGTTCACCCTGAAATCCGCCTCTCTGACGATCGGCGACGCAGCGGGCGCTGTCGTTCTGCAGGGAACCGACGATCCGTTCTATGCGGACAACCCGAAGCACATGCGCTTCTTCTACCGCATCGTGGACGGCACCTATGAGATTTGTCACATCGGGCTGAACTACCGGTTCGGAGAGCGATACCGTTTGTCTTCGCAGTCCTCTCGTCTGGTTCGGACGGGCCTGCAGGCGATTACGGATCTGTTGATCGAGATGCTCGCAGAGGATGAGTGGAAGGATTTCCGTTACGACAACCTTTTTGTTCATGACATCGGCAAGATCATCGATGACCTGGCCCTTCCCTTTTTCCGGGAGGCAAGGCTTTGCGTGCCGGACACGTACCGTTCCTTTTTCCCGGAGTACGGCAACGTCGCCTGCGCGAGCCTCCCCCTTGGCCTATGGCTTGCCAAGCAGGATGGCCGTCTCAAACCGGGTAACCTAGCGCTCTTCGTCTGCCCGGCCGCCGGGGTTCAAGGCGGCATCATGGTCTTCTCCTATTAGTCACCCCACGTAAACAGAGGACCTCCGAAGGGTGATTTATGTCATGAGGGGTAAGCCCAATATCCTTGTCATAGTGGTCGACTGCCTTCGGTCGGACAGAATCTTCTCTCACGATCGCACCTGCAGGACACCGAACATCGACAAGCTTGTAGAGCGCGGCGCAGTGGTCGGAAACTCGCCTATGCGCCGTTTGAGCCGACTGCGCCCGTGGAATATTACAATCTGAACGACGACCCGATGGAACAGCAGCCCCTGTCGGATCCGGAATGCGAGAAGGTCCTAGAACTGCGCGAGGAGGCGGAAACGGTCAGCAATTCTTTCGGTCAGGGCTCCGGGGAAACCCTCTCCGCCAAGGAAAACGCGGAAATGGTGAAGAAGCTGCAAAGTCTGGGCTACATGTAGGGTGTACCCCAGTTCTGTGAGTGAAGTCTCTCGAATGTTAACCGTCCAGTACGATTGATGAGCCACACTGACGACCTGCCCAGAGTGACGATCGCCTTCACCCGTTATCCCCGAACGGTGATCGCCCTGATTCTATCGGTAAGCCTGTTGTTTGCTTTCTTCGCAAAGGATGTCGAGCGCGATCATTCCGCCGAGGGATTGCTGCCCGCCGATGACCCCCTCCACGCGTATTATGACGAGTTCAAGAAACACTTCGATATCAAAGCCCAAATTGCCATCGCCCTCTTTCGCGAGGGGGGCTTGTACACACCCGAGATGATCGCCCAGGTGGGCCGGATCTCCGATTGGCTGGGAGCAAGCGGGTTCGTAGAAGAGGTGAAATCGCTGACCACGGTGGAGAGCATCACCTCTTCGGGAGGAGAGATCATTGTTGGCCCCCTCGTGGGCGCGATTCCTGAGACGGCGGACGAGGTGGACCTTCTCCGCGAGGCCGTAAATCACAATCCGATGATCCGCTCCAACCTTGTCTCGCCCGATGGAAAGGCCACACTGATTCTGGCTCGTCTGAACTTCGATCCGTGGGAAACCTCTGAGTGCGTGGCGATCTACGATTCCCTCAAAAAGATGCTAGCCGAGGATCCCGGGCCCGGCAAGGCCTATGTCGCCGGCTATCCGATCATCACCGGACTGGCGGACAAGTATATGGACCGGGACAACCGGGTGATGCTGCCCCTCGTTTCGGCGGTGGTCATTCTGTTGTTGTGGTTTGCGTTTCGAAGCTTGCGCGGGGTGTGGATTCCTTTGGCCGTGGTGGTGGCCGCGATCGTCTGGACCTTTGGCGCCATGCAGATGGCAGGGGTGAAGATCACCATTATCTCCACCAGCATCCCGATCATTCTGATGGCGATGGGCATCGCCGACGGCATCCATGTGATCAGCGAGTATTACCACCAGCTCAGCCTGGAAAAGGACAACCGATCGGCTGTTCACCGTACCATGAAGGAGATGAATGCGCCCGTCGTCATGACATCCATCACAACCGCCGTGGGATTCCTGGCCCTGTGCACTGCGAACATCGTGCCGATCCGTGAATTCGGTGCCGCAGTCGCCTTTGGAATCATCGCCGCCATGGTCTTCTCGCTGTCTTTCATTCCGGCCTGCCTGGTTCTTCTCGGAAAGCCGAAGCGGCTCCTGACCGTCCCTGTGTCCGACAGGGGCGGCTTGCAGGCCTTCAGCCGCGCCATCGGACGTGCCAGCCTTCATTATGCAAAGCCTCTGATCGCGGCCTTCCTGTTGGGGGTGCTCGTGACAGGGGCCGTCTCCACGCAACTTCGCGCACGCCAGAATCCGGTGCACTATTTTCGCAGCAATTCGGAGGTTCGCATCTCCAGTGACTTCATCGACGAGCACTTCCCCGGAACGGGAACGATCCACATCCAGGTGGACAGCGGCGAGGACGGGGGCCTGAAGGATCCGGATCTTCCCTGGAGAATTCGTCGGCTTCAAGACCGTCTGGAGTCGATGGAGGAGGTTGGCAATACGCATTCCATGGCTGATTTCCTTGCGAGGATGCATCTGCTGCTTCACGACAGTGATCCCTCTTTCGATCGAGTGCCCGGCCCGGCGGATGACCTCGATCCGGACGCGGGACGGGCTCGGATCAGTCAATACCTCCTTCTCTATGAGCTGTCGGGTGGAACGGAGCTTGCGAGCACCGTGGACGATGAATATCGGCGTGCCAACATCGAGGTCAATGTGAAGTCCAACGACTCGGACGTCTTCAAGGGAGTGATCGAGACGTTCGATGAGGCGGCTGCGGAACTGTTCACCCACAAGGCAAGCATCGGCAGCCTCGGCAACGGCGTGATCAATCTGAAGATCATCCGATATCTAGTGCTCGGTCAGATCTACAGCTTGGCGGTGAGCTATGGTGTGGTCTTGTTTATCCTGATCATCATGTTTCGGTCATTCTTGTATGCATTGATCGGCACGATCCCGCTGATCATCACGATCACGTTCAGCTTCGCCATCATGGTCATCTCCGGAATTCCTCTGAACATGGGCACCGCCTTGATCGCAAGCATATGTATCGGCATCGGCGTGGATTACTCGATCCATTTCATAAACCGCTACCGGATCGAGGCGGCCCGTACGAGCGATCTTGCTTCCACCATCCGTGTGACGATGGAAACCTCCGGAAGGGCGATTCTCCTGAATGCGGTGGCTGTAGCGGGGGGGTTCTCGGTGCTCCTGTTTTCCAGTTTCATGCCCGTCGTCTACCTGGGCCTCCTGATACCGCTGATCATGGCAACAAACGCCCTGGCCGCCCTGTTCATCATCCCGGCCTTTCTGAATGTGCTCTTCGGGTCGAGGAGGACGCAAGCCCCGGGGCAGGACACTTTCCCAGCCCAATAGGCCCTGTCCGTTCACAGGATTTCACTTCTCTCCCGCGGATGAATCCGCGGGCCCGCGTAGACGTTGCTGACAGGGCACGTCCTGCCGAAGCCCTGGCCGAAAAACCTTGCCGGTGCTCTTGCCTGTTCCCGGATCTCATTCCCGTGCCTTCCTTTCATACTTTTTCCAGGACGATCGAAAGTACAAGGACATAGTCCTGTATGCGTTTCATCCATGTCAAGAGGTACGGCTGTTTTGAGACGTCATCGGCGGGGAATGAACCCGACGCGGGCTGCAAGACGACATCGAGCGCACAGGGGAATGCTTCAAGCCGCAGGATGCGGCTCGTGCAACAGGCGGCTAACCCGGCCGCCGCAGGGCAGAGAGACGGCGGCGGTATCTCAGGTTGAAGAGCAAACGCTTCAGCGCGTCGATTCCCGAATATTTCAGGATGTAGCGGTACAGGAGGTGGAGCCTCCAGATCGGTTGCCTGGGCGCCCACGCGTTGAGCACTGCAGCGGCAAACTTGACCAGAAGCTCCGGGTACGCCACGTCGTCTTCATAGAGAAGGAGGTTGGGGTGCCGGAAAGATGCCTGCCTGGCCAGAAGCTTGATTTCGCCCAGCCCCAGCTTCTCCGGCGAATAGCTGATCGGGCTCAAGAAGTTATCCTCTGAACAGCCGGGGTTTTCCCTCGCCATCTGTTTGCTGATCGGCGCACCCTTGTAAACCCTGATCCCCACACCAAGGATGACGAGATCCCAGGGCGAGACGGCCTCACACACGGTGTCGATCGATTCCTTCACCGTCCCCACGGTTTCTCCCGGTGCGCCCAGGAGCAGATACCAGGAGACCGGGATCCGTTTCCGTCGAAGGAGCTCCCCTGCCTGCAGGGCGTCCTCCCGCGTGAAATTCTTCCCCAAGCCTTGCAAGGTGACCTCACAGAAGGATTCAACCCCCAGGTCCACCTCCACGAACCCTGCCCGTTTCATCAGGTCCACAAGTTCCTCATCCACGGCTCCCGGGTTCAGCCCCATGGCCCGCAAACGCAGATGCATCTTCTTTTCGACCAGAGCCTTAAGAACCGCCTTTGCGTGATCCAGGGGGATGTTGAAGGTGCTGTCCGTGAATTCGAAGTGGTTGATCCCCGTCACGGAAACCAGCCTCGCCACCTCCTCGGCGATACGAGCAGGGTCACGCAGCCTGTAGTCCGAGCCCTCGATCCTGTTGTAGGTGCAGTAGGTGCAACGAAGGGCGCATCCCCGCTTGGTCTGGATCTGAAGCGGCGAACCGTAGGCGCGGTATTTGCCCAGATCGATATAGCGATTGAAGCGGGGCAGGGGCAACGCATCGAGATCCTGTGTTCGAAGGGGCTCGTTCGCTGTTGTGATCCGGCCCTCCTGTCTGCGGACCAGCCCTCCCACATCATCCAGAGGCTGCTTTGCCTCCAGCCTGCTCATCAGCTCGACCATGGCTGCCTCCCCGTCCCCGCCAATGGCCAGTTCCAGGTCAAAGAAATGGAGCATCTCGGCTCCACTGATCCCCACTGCTGCGCCCCCGATAACGATCGGACACTGAAAGGCGGCTTTACAAGGGTTGATCACCTCGCTTCTGATCTGGTGGAGGAAAAACCGTGTCCTGAATCCGGACGCATTGTCGATATTTCGAATCCCGATACCCACCGTATCGGGGCAAAAGGAAGAAGCTGCGGCATAAATTTCTGCCGACGGGTCCTTTGAAAAACAGAGATCCAGGAATTGAACCACGTGCCCCGTGTTCTCCAGGGCGGCCGCAACACAGGCAAGACCATAGGGGATGACCGGCCAGGGATGCCTGAGCCGGTTGGAGTTGATGAGCAAAAGTTTCATGCGTTCTCCGTGTAAGCCTCACACTCTTGGGGGTGTTTATCAAATCCTTGGCGGATTCGCAAACGCGAAGACCTTGTGGATTCGTGGTTCTGTTTGCAGCGTGATGAGGAAGCCATTATCAGCTTGTGCAACGTAGTTCGTTGACGGAACCACGGGTCGGTGCTATGATTCAACAAAGGCAAATTCGTAAGTGGTAATAGTAGGATCGGGCAGGAAGAGACCCTCCTCCATGGTGACATTCTTCCATTATCACCTACTTTTCCGAGTATGAAAAGACCAGCCTGATCGGGTGTGCCGGGAATCATGGTTGACAAACCGAACGTTCTGCTAATCGTAATCGACTGCCTGCGGGCGGACAGGCTCTTTGCTCCGGACCGTACCTGCAAAACACCCCATATCGACAAGCTCGTGGAGCAGGGGACATCTCTGACCAACATATTTGTGGAAAACAGCATCACAGCGCCTTCGTTTACCTCGATCTTCACTGGCCGCTACGCCGGCAACCACGGCATTATCGGACAGGTCGGTGTCAAGTTGGGCCCGCAGGTGTCCACCATGGCCGATATCTTTTCCGAAAGTGGTTACCATACCTATGCAGAGGTCACAGGGCCGTTGAATCCCATTATCGGCGTGGACAAGGGGTTCACCCATTACCATTTCCGCAACCAGAAGGAATATTTCTTCACGAACTGGGGCAAGGATCTTCTCAGCCGTCTCCGGAACGGTGATTTCGAGCCACCCTTCTTCCTTCTTGTTCATCTCTGGGAGGTGCACGTGCCCAGACAGATACAGCCGGAATTCAACTCTCCGGAATACGGCGCCACACGTTATGACCGGAGCCTCTCCGGCCTTGATCCTTTCGTGGGGGAGTTGATCGAGGCCGCAGGGAAGGGAACAGCATGTATTCTTACGGGTGATCACGGTGAGTGCGTAGGCGAGCTGCCGCCGAACGACACCCTTCTGCCTTACTTTCTGGAGAAGCTGAAGTTGCCGCCCCTGGACATGGACAGAGTCGAACAGGTGGACAATTCCGGCGACCTGATGCAGGAGGAGCCTCAGGTTCACCATTTTTTCACCGAGCTGTCGCAGGTCGTGGAAGAAAACAGCAAAATGGGACTGAAGAAGCGAATCATGATGCTGGTCAGGCTGTTGCGGATCGGCATAACGCGGTACCGGCTTCAGCTCAGGAAGAGCAACCAGCCCCGGAAGGGCTTTCTCTCCGGCATGAAGGAGAAGATCAACGACCTTCGGGTCTTTTTCGACGTGGCCAGGGGAAAACCGGAGGCGGCACAACTCCAGCTCATCCGATCATCCCTGAGCGAGCACGCGCTTCAGCACGGATACCATATCTACGATTACCTGCAGCAAGTGCCGGCGGTCTTTGCCTGGGATGGGATCTTTCCGAAAGGGTGCAGAGTGGATACCGAGCTCAGACACATCGATCTGCTGCCCACACTCATCGAGGCGTTTTCACTCAAAGGCCCTGCCGATGGATTCGACGGAACGAGCTATTACGAGCTGATGAGAAATGGTGGAGGGGACAACCGTGCGGTCTACCTGGAGGCTCGCGGGGGCGCCCAGGCGGGGAAAATCTTTCTCATCCGCGGGGTTCGGCGGGATGGCCGGAAGATCGCTTATGCGCCCTTTGAGGCCAACTCCCCGGTAGAGTTTTACAATCTCTATGACGACCCGAATGAAACGAACAGCTTGTCAAGGGTCGAGGTGGATAAAATCGAGGCTTTGCGCGAGGAAGCAGAGGCAATGGGGGCATCTTTTTCAGCAGACTCCGCCCAGGACCTCTCTGCCAAAGAAAACATCGAGATGGTAAAAAGGCTGAAGAGTCTGGGATACATGTAAGCCGGGCGTCCTGTTCGCAAAGCTGCAACCCCTGAAACCACCCACACCGGACCAAACCGCAGGGAATCCCCTTTCGACCCCGGCTGATGCACGGGACCTCCTCCATCCCTTTTTTGTTTGGACGCAGCCATGTCCTGATCAACATCTTTTCCGCCTCTCGTATCAGGTACGCATCGTGCTTGATCCTATTGCTTGACACATGATCGCCTTCTCTTATAGTCTTCATCGGACAACAAAATGTTCCAGTAAAATAAGGGGTTACTGATGAACACGCAGCCGGTGAACATTACTGGAGCTGGCATGATATTGCCTTCTCTCAAACTGGTTTGGCAGGTACTGAATATACTCGTCGATCGAGAAAATTCCGCATTCAGGAGAGAAAAGGCGGTCAATCATGGCGACGCCCTTTTCAACATCGTCAAGCTTTGCTTTCTGGAACTCGTGTTCCTGAAATACCGTTACCCGGTGAAATTCGGAGAATACGTGGTGCTGGACAGCACCTACCCTCCATATCCTTCTAAGGCGTTCAACAAGCGGATCGCAAATTACATCAACCATCTCGACATGACAGAGCTTCCCACAGGGATCATATCCATTTCCATCACCAACTCCTGCCCGTATGCTTGTGCCTTCTGCTCCACCAATGCCCGGAAAAAAACCGAGAACGATTTGGACGAAGAGCTCCTGAAGAGGACCATACGACAGGTGGAGGAGGCCGGGGTTCCCACCATTATCATGCACGGAGGGGAACCCATGTACCGCTACGATCGCTTCCTCACGCTGATCAAGCACGTACGCCCCGAAACATGCCTGTGGACGTTCACTACGGGTTACGGCGTCACAGCGGAGCGCGCCAAGGAACTAAAGGAAAGCGGACTGTTTGGGGTTTGGGTAAGCCTGGATCACTTTGATCCCGACGTGCACAACCGGATGCGAGGGCACCCGGATGCCTTTGACAACGCCTGCAGAGCCGTGGAACACTTCAAAAACGCAGGAATTTATACCTGTCTTTCTCTCGTGCCGCCCCAAGAGTTCTCCGATCGCGAAACCTTTCTGAAATACTATGACCTGGCAAGGGAGTTGGGCGTGGCAGAGATCCGGATCATGGAGATGAAGCCATCGGGTCGAGAAGCGTGCCGGGGAGTCACCCAACATCGTTCCGAGCTGGAGCAATTGCAGATAGACCTGTACAACGACCCGACATACCGGTACCACCCACCCCTCAGCGGCCTATCCAACTATCTCGAAAAGGACCATGCGCTCGGCTGCCAGTGCAGGTTCGAGTATCTCTTCATCACGTCCACCGGTGATGTCCAGCCCTGCGAAGCCACCGAGGTCTCCTTCGGCAACATCCAGGAAGAGGATTTCGTCACAATTTACGACAGGATTCGCGAGGCCTTTCCTTGCCCCTCCACTGGATGCATCCCCATCGTCATGTTTCCCGAGGTCCAGGCCTACCAGGAGGTCAAGCACCAGCTCTCGTCCACCGAGCGGGTCCACAGGGCGACACAGATCATGGAGGGCTTCCGGGCCAAGGGACGCATCCCAGGCGCATACAAAAGGATCTGGTCCACCTATGAGAAGAGATTGCACAACCTCCGGCAGAGGAGAGCAAGAATGGAGGCCTTGTGATCCTACCGTCATCCGACGGGCCCGGGATCAACGCCCCCATTAGCAGGAAGCGGTGCGACGACCGAATTGCAAGATGAACCCGAAATCGAGTCGGTTATGCCGAAAATCACCTATTCGAACAAACTCCCCCCCCTCTTAAAGCTCTTGATGAACCTGACAGCCTTCCTGGCATGGATTACGGGAAGCCTGAGAGATTCCGAATCCATGAAGCGCCGGGTGAGGCTCGGATTTGATGGATCCGTTACGGATGATGTTATCCAATACGATCGGGCCGGATCGGGACACTACACGAAGATCGCCTCTGAACTCCTGAAAAACACGGATCTTAAAGGAAAAGAGGTTCTGGATGTAGGTTGCGGGACCGGCATTCTGTCCCGGCTTGTCTTGGAGAGGGGGGCCAAGAAACTGGACAGCGGAGATTTATCAGCATACATGCTCGGTCAATGGCGGAGGAAGGCGGCTGCTCAGGGATACACCCAAGATCAGGTTGCGTTCCACCAGATCGATTCCGAGTGCCTTCCATTCGATGAGAACCGTTTCGATGTCGTTGTCTCGTCCATGATGCTGGGAATGGTGCCTGATCAGAAGAAAGCGCTGGCTGAAATGAAGCGGGTGCTTCGCCCGGGAGGAGTCCTTGCTCTATCAACACAGGGCCCGGAACTTTACTACGAAGGGACGCTCGCCAGTACAGTTGCTACGCTCAAGAGCTTCTCAGTCGAAATGATGGCCTACCGCCTGGAATTCTGGGCCTTGAATGAGAGAGGGATCAAGCGAGCGCTAAAGCAGGTGGGGTTCCGTGACATTCGTACAAACAGGCTAACGTGGCAGGATGATTTCGAGTCCACGGACAAAGCCTACGAATTTGTCGCCTCCACCTCCAGTATGTGGTGGTTTGGCAAACTCAAGCCTGAAAAGATTCCCCGCATGGCCCACAAGATTCGTGAGACCTACAAGCGTAGAGGCGTAACAAAGATCACACAGGATGTAACCTTTGCTTATGCCGCAAAGCCTGCCGTAAGCCCGTGCTTGGCCACCCAATAGGCCGAACGCAAGGGCGCGGGCATGATGCCCATCAGGCTCGTGGTCACCACGATGTGTCCTTCCTTCCGCTGGAGCATGGAGGGCAGGACCGCCTTGGTCAGGGCGATGTGGCCGAAGTAGTCGATCTCGATGATCCTGCGGTCGATCTCCAGGGTTGTCTCGCTTGCCAGGGCCCGGATGCTGATGCCGCCGTTGTTAACGAGGATGTCCACGTGTCCGTAACGCTCGAGAGTTTTTTTGGCCTTGGGCTTCATCTTGTCCGGCTCGGAAAGGTCCAGGGGGAGGGCCCAATGGGCCCCCCGGTTCGTGCACCGTTCCTTGACCTCTTCCAGTTGCGCCGGTTCGTTTGAGGACAGGATCAGCCTTGCACCCCTGGTGCTGAGCAGGCTCGCAAGGGCTTCTCCGATGCCTGAGGAGGCACCCGTGATCCAGAAGATTTGTTTTGTTTCCCCTTCCTTTGAAAGGGACAGCCTTTCCTTGATCGCTCTGAGCTCCCTCCTCCGGGAGAATGGCTTAGCGGACTTTACGGGGGCACTCGAAAGATATAGTCTAGGAGGCAACATTCTGCTTTCGGAATGCGATTCTATGGAGAACGCAGGTCAACCAGAACTTTCCTCACACAGTGAGGTATATCCAAGGGATTCAGCAGAATCCGAAGGCACGAACCATCCGCGTCTACGACCTGAACGACTACTTCGAGCCACAAGCGAACCATCTAGAATCAACTCCGTGAATTTGGTCGGCTCTCGATCACGCATTGCGGTTCTGAAAATACGGACGATTCGAGTCCTGGACTCGAAAGACGATTTTGGCTACTCAGAATTCTGTCGATCCGGCAGAAAGGGGAGGTGACCGTGAATATAGGAAAAAAACTCGCATTCATTCTTGCAGTCTTCGGCTTGGTTGTTCAAGCGGACGTCGGCCTTGCGGGCAGAACACCCAAGTTTCCCCCGATGAAAATGCCAAATTTCACGAATAACGAAAGGCCCCCGAAACCCGCTTCGTACTACCCAGGCGCACCCAAGGTGGAATCCATCGAACCTGCTTTCGGACCGCGCCACGGTTGGACTCAAATCGAGGTAAACGGTTCCGGCTTCAAGAAAGGATGCCGGTTGCTGATTGGCGGCGAGGAGGCTTTAGAAACAAAATTTATTTCCGCAACCCGAATTCGTGCAAGAACACCCGAACACACCGTCATAGGGAGCGTCGATGTTGTTGTACGCAATCCAGGGAAAACGGCTGGTGCACTGCTTAATGGTTTTCTCTATGAAGGCTCCTTATACGAACTGCCTGGCTACAACATGGTACCCGACTTCTTCTGGACTGCATCCATAGCATTCGTTGATATGAACGGGGATAAGAAGAAGGACATGATTCTCGCCAACGGCTGGACGAAACAGGACTCCATTGCCATTCATCTGGCTGGAGTTGACCGTGACGGAGACGGGGTCCCGAATTTCGACCCCCTGCGGCACAATGAGTCTCTCAGAGAAACGGCGAACTTCACGGGGTTATGCCCGGCCGATCTCGACAAAGATGGTGACGTTGATATCGTGGCGACTCGGCACTTCCAAAGCGTGAACCAGATAACGAGGGCCATGAGTAATTTCGTATTCCTCAACGACGGTAAATGCAATTTCGAGAAAAAGGAGTTGCCTGGTGTAGCGGCCACGGGAGGAGCGGAGGTGGGGGATGTGAATGGGGACGGTGCACTGGACATCGTCATTGCAAACGCGGACGCACAAAGTCAGTTGTTCTTCGGAGACGGCAAGGGAGGGTTCAAGGAAGTAACGGCTACTCATTTTCCAAAGGCAAAACTGTGGACGAGCTATATTCATCTCGTAGATGTCGATGGGGACAAGGACCTGGATGCGGTTCTGGCGAATGGGGCCCCGAAAAAGGCGAAGGCAGGCCCCCCGAACCTGTTGTACATCAATGATGGAAAAGGTCATTTTGCAGACAATACAAAAGCCATGGGTTTTCCATCCGGCAACAGAGTCAGCAACATGATCAAATCGGCGGATTTTGACAAGGACGGAGACCTTGATCTCGTCGTGGCAAACCGGCGCGCATCGAATCAACTGCTCGTCAATAGCGGGAGAGGCAAGTTCTCTGCCACTGACTTTCCCCCCTACTACAAACGGTATTACATGGATAACAAGAGCCACATAAAAGAGGGCATGCCACAACAGGAGGTCTCGAAGACCAACAATCAGAACGTCCTGGTGCAGGACATTAATTCGGACGGATATGCGGACGTGGCACTCTGCGGCACAGGGGTCCAGGCGATGTTCTATATCAACGGTGGAGGAAAGGGCGGAAGCATAAAACTCGAGCCACGACCGGATCTGCTGATCCCACTTCCCGTCAGCCACGGTGGATCAAGCATAGAGATGGGAGACATCGATGGCGACGGCAGGCCGGATCTGACGATTGCAAGCGGAGGGGAACAGAACCCTTTATGGATAAACGCCTGGCCGAAGGGGTTCAAGTTTGCCACATGCAATACGAAGATGAACCTGCCATACACAACGTTCGTCACACGATGCAGTGCTGTAGGAGACGTCAATGGAGACGGACGCCTTGATATCGTCATGGGATTCATCGGGCATACCGAGGAGAGGGAGGTTTTCGTTTTTTTGAACAAGAAAGAAGGTTGGGAGAGAACGACCTTCATGGATGATTCGATCCTCAACCGTGAGAGCCGGGTTGAAGCTGTGGCGCTTGTTGACGTGGATCGGGACAAAGATCTCGACTTGGTGCTGGGAATGACACGGTCCCCGAGCTATTTGCTCATGAATGACGGAAAAGGGGAATTCTCGAGACAAAAGGGAGAAGCGGGGATCCTCAAGACACCGATTGGTACGCGGAAGATCCTTCCTTCGGATGTCGATCGCGACGGCGATATGGATCTCGTGATGTGTAACTGGCAGGAGTTGATGCTGGGACTCGGCGGACAGAAGAACAGCCTGTTCATAAACGACGGCACGGGCCGATTCACGGACAGGGCTTCGGAACTGTTACCCGACGACAAGTGCGCAGGGAGAGGCGGAGACATAGGGGATGTGAACAAGGACGGGTATCCTGATATCGTATTCGCTTGTTTGGGCGGAATCGGTTTGCCGGGGACCGGAAAAGGTAAGCCGAACAGGCTGTATCTCAACCAGGGGAACGGAACGGGCCGGTTTGTCGATGCTTCGGATTTGCTCCCGGATAATAGATCCAAGTCTTCGGATGCAGCCTTCTGCGACGTTGACAATGACGGAAGGTTGGACATCGCAATTTCGAATGAAGTGAAGGGCGGCATCAAGAACGGAGAAGACAGCCTCTACCACCAAATATCGGACGGGAAGTTCGAGGATTGGAGTGCCCGTTTGCCGAGAATAAACAGGAGCTCATGGAATGTGAGCGCTCTTGACTTCAATCAGGATGGTGCCATGGATCTGTATTTCCACAGATCGTATAGAAACTACGGGTGGGGAATGGGACCGAAGGCTGAATATGGACGCATCTCGTTCTATGTAAACGACGGAAAGGGGAATTTCTCATTACCCCCGATAGATCCGTTTCCTCCGATGGCGTCAGAGTATGATCGTTGGGTGAATATGTACCCGTATGATCTGGACGGCGACGCATATCCTGAGTTGATAGAGAACGTGGATGGGCAAGTCCGCATTTTCAAGACGTACCTGAGAACGAAGGCGATCGCACACCCCGTGTATGCAGTGGCAAAGGTCGGAGAAAAAATAGAGTTTGATGCAGACGCCAGCCATCTTGCGTGCGGCCTGCTCATGCGATCGGCAAAGTGGGCCTTCGGGGATGGCATGAATGCGATCGGGAACAGGGCTCATCATGCATATGCAAGGGCAGGAACATATACGGTATCTCTGAAAGTCGAAGACACTGCCGGCAGGATAGATGAGGACAAGGTCACGATTCGAGTAAAATGATAAACGATCTGATCCGCTAAAGGAAGTGTCGGGCTGCCGTCCGTGGCGGACGTCAAGCCGGCTCTAGCCTGATCGCGCCTCGCGGTAAAAGCAGTTCAATGCGGCATTCACGGCACCCAAGCGTAGGGAACGCGCTGAGACTGATAAATCCAGTTCGGTGTAGGCAGCGGGGCATTGACAAATCGCACCTTCCACACAACATCCCCTTCTCTCGTAACCTCAATCAACTCTCCCAGTGTGGTATTCGTAATCAGGACGTTGTCGTTCGGGAGAACATCTGCGTCTGCACCGAACCAACTGTACATCCACGGCTCTGTCCACTCCCAATCCAGAATCACCTCCTCTGTAACCGGATTGATCTTGAGCTGAACCGCCCTGCTGTGGCGGAGTTGCTGATAGAGTCCATTGTCATACAGGATGAAGATGTCATACTGGCCATCCTTCCTGACATACTCCACCTCGTGGGCCGGATAGAAATAAGGGCGTTCGGGGTACTCGACGCTTCCAAGTGTCCCGAATTGGCCGCAGGAATAGAGAACTTCGCGAGTGTTGTAGTCGATCACGAAGAACGTGTGCAGACCAGCGGAATTGTATACCACGATGTCATGGAGTTGTCCGTCTCCGTAGAAATAGTAGTCTTTTATGAATTTCACCGAATTGCCATGACTCCAATCGTGGCATCCGTCCGAGAATTCAATGCTTGATATGAATTCCGGGTCGTGGTATTCCAGTGGCGGGGCATAGTCACGCAGTATCCACTCCCAGACAATGTTTCCGTCAAGGTCGACTTCAAGGAGCTTATCCCCTCGAACACACGGGAATTTATCAAACGGAGGCTCATTCAGTACGAACACGTCTGCCGCAACGACCATGAACGTATCGTGCGGTGTCATCATTATGGAATGATGACCCTCCAGATAAGTGCCTTCAAATAGAAGTTCAAACGGTGAAAGATTGGCCAGTATGGGTCCCCCTCCCAGGAGATAGCAGATGGTGCCATCACCCTGTACCCGGAAGCCGTTTGCCTGACCAGGGAGCCATTGGGAATCACGGACCTCCAGGTCCCATACGACGGTACCGTCCATGTCGATGGCCGTCAGCCGCTGCTGATCAAAGTTGGTCACGAAGGTAACCCCTTGGTGCGCTCTCTCCGCGTCATGATAATCCACGATGATATCATACCCACAGCCTGGGGCTGAAAGAAGCGCAACCGTCAGGAGGATCAATGCTTGGGCCCACGATCCTATCACAAACCCGAAATCCGGACGCACCTCCGCTGAACTGACCTCAACCGACCTGATTCCTCCCAACATGGCTTCCTCCCTTCGAATGAGGCCATATTCAGGCAAAATCACCCCCCCCCACTGGATCACCCATTCAGGGCGTGGGGTGAAATCAATCGACAGATTTATACCGGGACTACTCTATTGTTATACTATTATTATTGCACAAACGATGGAAAAAGAAAAGTCAAACATTTCGGAAGGGTCAGGCTATTCTGTCCAAGTGACGGTATGGTCACAAATAGGGTCTGCTGCCGAACAGCCCCTGCACTCCTGCCGAGCGCATTTTCCCTCCGCTCGCATGGGCAGCCTCGGCGCCAGCTGCTTTCCCATCGAGAAATCATCGTTAGGCCGTATCGTCCCCTTTTGTTCAGCCGCGCGGCTCTTTCGCGCCGCTGGGTTGCTCAGTCAACCACCGTAAGGGGTATGCAGAAGGACGGATATGCTGTTGGTGCTGCCCAGCAGGACCGAAATGTTTTCACTCAGCCAGTTGGCCACGGCCAGGTCCGGGATCCCGTCGCCGTCGAAGTCCCCACCCGCAACGGAAAGAGCCACCTGGCCACGGCCCTGGGCTTTGCCGCCTGTTCCCAGGGTCGCCGGGTGCGCTTCTTTACCGTCACGGGCTTGGTCA
>RCNC010001227.1_pt1 | contig 17192 bp, 7 predicted proteins | sample 2041301 | NCBI WGS metagenome assembly RCNC01 (sample SAMN09708231, study PRJNA481090) | Marine sediment metagenome, whole genome shotgun sequencing project. | biome: marine sediment; feature: ocean; material: sediment; isolation source: Sewage treatment plant 13A marine sediment (STP13A) ... | reverse complement strand
TAGGATACGATGGCTGGTACAGTTACGAATTATGCCATCCATTACCGGTTGTGAATCATAAAAGGGTAGGTATTGAATTTGTCGACGAGTGTGCCAGAAATGCATGCACGCTGATGAAATCCATGTTGAAGGAAGCATAAATTTATTCACGTGAAATTTCCTTGAGCATGTTTCGGTAGGTAGAAAACACCTTGGCCCTGGAAACAAACCCAATGTATTTGCCTTCATCCAGGACTGCAATGTTATACCGGCTGCTTACATGAAATTTTTTGGCTACCTCTTCCATGGATTCGTCCTGCTTTATGGTAAAACGAGGCGTGAACATCAGGTCACGGACATAGGTGCTGTCCCAGCTGTCTGTCTCAAACATGATGTGGCGAATATCATCCATCTTTACAATCCCATAGAAGATTCCATCTTCATCCACGACGGGGAAAATATTCCGGTGGGCTTTTTTAATGACACTGATCAGGTCTCCCAGGGTGGCTTCGGGATGTATCTTACTGAAATCCCTTTCAATGAGGCTGTCAACCTTCATTCGCAACAATACATTTTTATCTTTGTCATGTGTCATCAGTTCCCCTCTCTTTGCCAGCTGTATGGTATAAACAGAATTGGAAACGAATAACCTTGCTGTTGCATAGGATATGGTGGATACGATCATCAGGGGCATAAATAATTCATATCCCCCGGTAATCTCAGCAATCAGAAAGATGGCAGTTAGTGGGGCATGAATCACCCCCGCTATGAGACCTGCCATCCCCACCAGCGCAAAATTGCCTTCAGGAACGTCAATCCCCAAGGCCTGCATCACCTTGGCCACGAACAATCCCAGGTTGACCCCGACAAACAGGGATGGTGCGAATATCCCGCCAATTCCCCCGGCACCAAAGGTAATGCTGGTGGCTACGACTTTCAAAGCCAGGAGGAAAAACAGAATGACCAGTAAGACCACTGTACTGTCACGGTATCCCTCGTAAAGAAACTGGTCGAACAGGTAGGTATAATTGCCATTCAGGGCATGGTTGATTTCTTCATATCCTTCCCCGTACAGGGAGGGGATGAAAAAAACCAGGACACCCAGTGCAAAGCCTCCTATCAACAGACGGAACCATATACTATTGATCCGCTCAAAAATCCCTGTCACAAACATGTATATGCGCGTGAAATATACTGACATGAAGCCGGCGAAAATACCCAGTACAATGTAGTATGGGACATGCTTCATGATAAAGGATTCCTGGATAGCCACAGCATACAGTATGTTCTGCCCCATAAATAGATAAGAGGTCAGGGCAGCTGTTACAGAAGCCACCAGAAGTGGAACCAGTGAAGCCAAGGTAAGGTCGAGCATGATCACTTCCAGCGCAAAAACAATGGCTGCAATAGGTGCCTTGAAGATGGCGGACATGGCACCCGCACAGGCACAACCCAGCAAGAGTATGATCTGCTTATAACTTAATCTGAACTCCCGGCCGATATTTGACCCTATCGCCGCACCTGTTGCAACGGTCGGTCCCTCCAGTCCCACACTCCCCCCAAAACCAACCGTAAGCGCACTGCTAATCACGGATGAATAGAGATTATGCCGTCTGATCATACCGTTGTGTTTGGAAATGGCGTGGAGTACACTAGGGATCCCGTGTTGTACTGGCCGTTTATTTATGTATTTTATAAACACTACGACCAGTAGTATCCCTATCATAGGGAATATAAAATACAGGTAATGATGGACCCTCTCTACCAATCCTACTGTAAGCAATTCTTGTATCAGGTGGACCAGGTTCTTGATGACCACGGCTCCGAGCCCCACCAGTAATCCGATCAAGGCACTCAGGATCAGGATGAACTGCCTCTGACCGATATGCTTGAATCGCAGAATTAGCAGTCTGCGGTATATCCTCAGTTTATTCATGAACCACAAAATTAACAAACCCGGGGGGAAATAAAATATCAAATCGCAGTAGATTCCCGTTATTCATCAACAGAGGACCAAAAAGTTTATTTTTATTTGTAGTTTTAGGATACCAGCTGAAAATTATCTTCCTTGGCCATACGCATTTATATATTCCTGATCATCCTTCTTGTACCGGCTTCTATGTTGGCCCAGGGAGGCAAACCTCCTCCTCCTGCACCACCAGTAATGGATTATGTCAGTGTGGACACAGCAACCGGACACATAATTGTCAAATGGGATCCAAGTCCTTCCGACAGTATTGACAGATATATTATTTATTACGTGGAAGTAATCGGGGGAGATTCTGCTGGTTTTCCTCAGGGGGAGGTTGGCAAAGATACCCTGGAATTTATATGGATTACGTCTAGCGCAGGGGAAGGTTCTACAACCATGACCGTGGCCAGCAGCAGGCCGGGATCGGATCCATCACCTTTGGCTGAGTTTCATACGACCAGTTTCCTGACCATCCAGTACGATTCGTGTGAAAAGGAGATTGAAATGACCTGGACCCCTTACCAGGGTTGGGGGAATGATCTGGTAAGGTATGAGATATTTGTTAGCGTTGACAATGAATCCTACATCCTCATTGACGGAGTAGATAATGATGTTACACAATATAAATACCCTGACATAGAAGACAACAGGAGGTATTGTTATTTTATCAAAGCCATCAGGAATGACGGGACTGGCTCATTTTCCAATGTGGCCTGCAAGCAGATCCGGCATCCCCTGCATCCCCAATGGATCAACGCTGAACAAGCCTCAGCCCTGGGTGAAGACCAGGTAAGCATGGATTTCTATATCGAGGAATCCGGTGAAGTTACATCTTTTCAGCTATACAAGTCCGACAATCCGGGCATGCCACCCTTTCCATATGAGATCATTACCGATGTTAGCGGTCCCACTTTAAGCTATACTGACAATGTGGTCTCAACTGAAAAACAATACAAGTACCAATTGTATTCCCTGGATGTGTGTAACAAACCGGTGGTGGCATCGAACATCACAGGGAATATTGTCCTACAGGCAAATTCAGTTTCATTGCAGGCTTTTCTATCCTGGACTCCATACACGGATTATGAAGCCGGTGTAAAAAGCTATCAAATCTGGAGGATCACCAACATGGGTGATCCTGTTCAGGTCAATGAGGTTGATGCAGCTGACACTTCTTTTACTGACAACCTTGATTTTGTGACAGGCTCAGATGTTGAAGATGAAATTTGTTACTACGTAGTAGCCGAGGAGAATGACGGGGTATCCCGCGGAGAAAAAGGATTCAGCCAGTCGAATACCACCTGCATATCGGTTACACCAAAGATACTGATGCCCAATGCCTTCACTCCCAATGACGATGGCCGGAATGACATCATCAAACCTGTCCTCACCTTTATTCCTCAAAAATACGTTTTCCAGGTATTCGACAGGTGGGGGTCCAGGATTTTCGAGACCACAGATTCCCAAATTGGATGGGATGGTTCTGTCAATGGCGGAGGAAAAGCCTCCGAAGGGGTTTATATTTATTATATCCTGCTGACTACAACCAAGGGAATTGAGGTGGAACAAAGGGGTGAGATAACGCTGTTTTACCCCTGATCATTTCCTTCAGGGTGATTTCGAGGTGTGGGTCTTAAATGCCTTCCTCGATTTTTTAATAAACAGACGAAAATCATTAATTTTACAAAATCTCCGGAATGAGCCTATGAGTGTCCTTACGAAAACAGAGGCAGATCTGATACAGCAGGAGTTCAATGACCTGCTGAATCATTGCACGCATTGCGATGGCAAAACCGATCAGCGTATGATCAGGAAGGCATTCCGCATGGCCAATGAAGCACACCACGGCATGCGCCGAAAATCCGGAGAACCCTACATCCTTCATCCCATTGCTGTGGCTAAGATCGTAACCCATGAGATCGGCCTGGGCGCAAAAGCAGTAATCTGCGCCCTACTGCATGACATTGTGGAAGACACGGACTATACCCTGGAAGATATTGAAAATAATTTCGGTAAAAAGGTAGCCTCCATCATCGATGGTCTTACCAAGATCTCCGATGTATTTGACAAAAAATCTTCCCTTCAGGCAGAGAATTTCAGAAAAATGCTGCTTACCCTTTCAGATGATGTCAGGGTAATCCTAATCAAACTAGCGGACAGGATGCATAATATGCGAACCCTTGCTTCCCTGCCACCAAATAAACAGATCAAGATATCAGGAGAGACAACCTACCTGTATGCCCCCCTGGCACACCGTCTTGGATTATATGCCATCAAAACAGAACTGGAGGACCTGAGCCTGAAATACAGGTATCCGAAGGTCTACCAGGACCTGATAAGCCAGGTTGCAGACAATGAGAAACAGCGAGGCATGATGATCAATGCTTTTGCCATTCCTCTGATTGATAAGCTGGGAGAAATGGGTTATGAGTTCGATATCACTGGCAGGCCAAAATCAATCTATTCCATCTGGAATAAAATGCAGGTTAAAAACGTTCCTTTTGATGAAGTTTATGACCTGATGGCTATCCGTATTGTTTTTGACCCGATGTCGGATATCCCTGAAAAAACTCAATGCTGGAACATATACTCGGCCATCACAGATATCTACCAGCCTAAACCGGAAAGGATACGGGACTGGGTCTCAAAACCAAAGGCCAACGGATATGAGGCCTTGCATGTAACTGTCATGGGACCGGAGGGAAAATTTGTCGAGATCCAGATCCGCAGCCGGAGAATGGATGAAATCGCTGAACGGGGATTTGCGGCGCACTATAATTATAAGCAGGAAGGTAAAGGGAGCAGTTCTGAACTGGATAATTGGATCAAGAGGATCCGGGAGCTTCTTGAAAATCCTGATTCCAATGCACTGGAATTCCTGGATGATTTCAAACTAAACCTGTTTGCCTCGGAGATAATGGTCTTCACTCCAAAAGGAAATATCAAAACACTGCCGCAGAAATCAACATCTCTTGATTTTGCTTACGAAATCCATACAGAGATCGGCAATAAAGCCATTGGCGCAAAAGTGAATCATAAACTTGTCTCCCTGAATCATATCCTGAAAAGCGGAGACCAGGTGGAGATCCTCACCTCCGACAACCAGAAGGCTAAAAGGGAATGGCTGGACTACGTGATCACGGCCAAAGCTAAATCGTCCATAAAAGCCGCCCTCAAGGCAGAAACAAAGAACAGGATAGAAAAAGGCAAGAAGGACCTCGAAGACAGGTTGAAGGAATTCAGCCTTAAGCCTTCATCAAGGGTTTTGAGGAAACTGCTGCCTGCTTATGATGTCACGTCCAAAGATGAACTCTACAGTAAGATAGGGAGCGGCATCATCACATTGGAAGAACTGAAAAAGATCCTCAGGAAGAATACCAAAAATAAATGGATACGTTACTGGGAATTACAGTTCACCTCCTCCTCTTCGAAGAATAAGAAAGCCCCTCCCAAAAAATCTGCAAACCAGTCATATAAAACAAACCCGAAGTCCCCTTTCATGATCCGGGAAAACATAGATGAAACGGAACCTGATTACAGCATTGCCAAATGTTGCCAGCCTATTCCCGGGGACAGTGTGATTGGTTACCGCAGCCAGGATGGGTCCATCATCATCCATAAGGCAAAATGCCCCAATGCCATCAAACTGATGTCAAGCCAGGGAAACAGGATCATACCTTCCAAATGGACTACGCATAAAATCCTTAGTTACCTGGTAAGCATTCACATCCAGGGGGTGGACAAATTTGGTATTTATAATCATATTACCACTGTTATCTCCAAGGAACTTTCCGTAAATATGAGGACCATCAACCTTACCAGCCATGATGGAATTTTCCTCGGAAACATTGAGCTCTATGTCCACAGTACCAAGGACCTGAACAACCTTATCATGAATCTCATGAAAATAAAAGGGGTTGAGGCAGTGAACCGGGTAGAGAAGATTAAGGATTAAGTTGTAAAAATCATTCCATTCCTTTCCTAAATCGGAAAAAAACCTATATTTTAGCTTGATTATTTTTAATTAGTCTGTATATGGTTAGTGGAGAAACAAAGGATACGGTAAAAAAGATATTTACTGAATACCTGGAAAAGAAAGGACATAGGAAGACGCCGGAACGCTATGCCATTTTAGAAGAGATCTATTCACGAGACGGGCATTTCGATATCGAATCTCTCTACATTTTCATGAAAAACAAAAACTACAGGGTCAGCCGTGCCACCCTGTACAATACCATAGAACTACTGCTCGACTGTAATCTTGTAATAAAGCACCAGTTCGGTAAGAATATCGCCCAATTCGAAAAGGCTTATCACTGCATGCAGCACGATCACCTGATTGACATGGACTCAGGTAAGGTTATTGAATTTTGTGATCCCAGGATCGATGAAATTATCAAGACAGCATGTGAGCTTAACAACTTCAGCCCTTCGCACCATTCCCTCTATATTTACGGAACCTCCCAAAAAGAAGAAGAGAATAAATAGTTCTCAATTGTGCATTTCTTTAGGCCGGAAAGTGATACAAAATAATGGAAATTATTTGTAACTTCGGCTTCCGGAAAAAACCTCCAAATTCATTTATTTTAACATAGATTTATGCAAGTTGACGTATTATTAGGCCTTCAATGGGGAGATGAAGGCAAAGGGAAACTCGTGGATGTCCTAACCCCGGAATATGACGTTATAGCCCGTTTTCAGGGCGGACCCAATGCCGGACACACGCTCGAATTCAATAACATCAAGCACATAACCCACAATATTCCATCAGGTGTATTCCGGGAAGACAGCATCAATATTATTGGAAATGGTGTGGTGCTTGATCCCATTATTTTCAAAAAGGAAATCGAAGAGATAAAAGCACTTGGTGTCGAGCTCGGGCCACGGCTCAAAATATCTCGGAAGACCCACCTGATCATGCCAACACACCGGGTCCTGGATGCAGCATCAGAAGCTTCCAAAGGCAAGACCAAGATAGGATCCACTCTGAAAGGCATTGGTCCCACCTATATGGATAAAACCGGCAGGAATGGCCTTCGGGTAGGTGACATCGAATCTCCCGACTTTCTTGAAAAATGTAAATTTCTGACAAACAAACACTTACAGATACTTAAGCAGTACGATTTTGAATTTGACCTTGCCGAGTTTGAAGCCGGATGGATGGAAGGCATTGAGACCATAAAATCATTTGAGCTGGTCAATGGGGAATACCTTATCAATCAATACCTGGAGGAAGGCAAATCAGTACTGGGAGAAGGTGCCCAGGGATCCATGCTGGATATTGATTTTGGTTCCTATCCATATGTTACTTCATCCAATACCATATGTGCCGGAGCTTGTATTGGACTGGGACTGGCACCACAGAAGATCGGAAAGGTCATAGGCGTATTCAAGGCTTATTGCACCAGGGTGGGTAGCGGTCCTTTTCCTACAGAACTTGAAGGTGAAATGGGAGAGGCATTACGGGAATATGGAGCCGAATACGGGGCAACCACCGGGAGACCACGTCGCTGTGGCTGGCTTGACCTTCCTGCCCTCAAATATTCCATCATGCTGAGCGGTGTAACCGAATTGAACATGACCAAATCGGATGTCCTTACACATTTTGATACCCTGCTTGTCTGTACGGCTTATAAGATCAATGGGAAGGTAGTCGATGAACTGCCCTTCGATATCAACCTGCCTGTTGAACCGGTATATAAGGAAATGCCTGTCTGGAAGGAAGATATTTCTAAAATGAGAAGCAAGGATGAATTGCCAGTAGAAATGCTCGATTATCTTAAATTTATTGAATCTGAGGTTAAAGTTCCAATCTCGGTGATCTCTGTGGGACCAGACAGGGAAGAATTTGTTTCCCTGATATAGGTCTTTTTAAGACCCTTAAGAGCCTAAACCGCAAGGTGGTCAAGATTATGCTTGCCATCTCTGCGGTTTTTTTTATCTTAACAGTTTATAAACCAATCATATCGAACCATGAGGACCCTCAACAGCCTTTTTGATGACTCTGTTGAAAAGTATAAGGACAATATCTGTTTGCTCGAAAATCGAGGGCAGGGATATGAGCCTACCACTTACGAGGAAGCCAGAAATCAAGTCCATCGTTTTGCAGCCGGCTTACTTTCCCTGGGTATCAAAAAAGGGGACTGCCTGGCATTGCAGTCAGAAGGAAGGAATAAATGGCTCTACAGTGAAATGGGCATCCTATATGCCGGGGCCGTTAATGTTCCCCTCTCCAACAGGCTGGAAGAATCCTCCGAGATCAAGTTCAGACTGGAACACTCCGGGAGCAGAATGCTGATCATATCCGGGAGGGAATCCCATAAATTCACATCCCTTAAGAAGGAAATAGACAGCCTGGAAAAGGTTATATATATGGACCCGATGGACAGCTACGAGGAAGATGAGCTTTTTTTTGATGATGTCTGTAAGATGGGTGATGAATACCTCAAAGAAAATGCAGCTGAATTTGAAAAAAGATGGAAAAGCATAGAAGAAGATGACTATGCGAATATCTGCTATACCTCAGGGACCACTGCCGATCCAAAAGGGATTATTTTATCTCACCGGAATTACACGGCCAACGTAGAACAGTCACGCAGCACCATGCCCGTTCCGGAATGGCATACCACCCTTCTGTACCTGCCATGGGATCATGCCTTTGCGCATACTGCAGGACTTTACACCATTATCTCCGCGGGGGCTACACTGGCTTCCGTCCAGCTCGCAAAAACCCAGACAGAGGCCATCAAGAATTTCCCAATAAATATCAAACAGGTAAGGCCAACCTTTATGTTCAGTGTCCCGGCCATAGCCAAGAACTTCAAAAAGAACATAGAAGCAGGGATCCGGGAAAAGGGACCTGTGATTGAGAAATTATTCAACCATGCCATAAATATCGCAAAGCGTTACAATGGAATTGGCTGGGACAAAGGCAAGGGCCTGCGTTTCCTGCTGAAACCCTATATCTGGCTGTTTGATAAGATCATTTTCAAGAAGGTAAGGGAAGGATTCGGTGGCCGGATGATCTTCTTTGTTGGCGGGGCTGCCCTGCTGGACCTGGAACTTCAGAAATTTTTCTATGCCATTGGTATGCCCATGTACCAGGGGTACGGCCTGACAGAGGCGGCACCTGTGATCTGTGCCAATGCTGCACACAGGCATAAGCTTGGTTCTTCCGGAATCATCGTCTCGAACCTTGAGGTTAAGATCTGTGACGAGGATGGTAAAGAGCTTCCACGTGGCGAAAAAGGCGAGATCGTCGTGAAAGGTGAAAATGTCATGAAAGGATACTGGAAAAATGAGGAAGCTACACGGGAAGCTCTCAAAGACGGCTGGCTCTTTACGGGTGACATGGGCTATATGGACAAGGATGACTTCATGTATGTACTGGGCCGTTTTAAAAGTCTCCTGATTGCTGACGACGGCGAGAAATACAGTCCCGAGGGAATAGAAGAAGCTTTTACAGAGTATGTTCCCTTTGTGGAACAGTGCATGATGTACAATAACCAGGATCCATATTGCATAGTACTGGTTTTTCCCAGTAAGGACGCCATGAATCGATGGCTCAAAGAGAATAACATAAAGAAGGGGACGGATGAAGCAAGAACCGGGGTTCTCAGGGAACTCGAACGCCAGGTTGCTGAATTCAGGACTGGAGGTAGTTATGCTGAGGTATTCCCCCAACGGTGGTTGCCTGCTGCCATTGGTATCCTGCCCGAACCTTTCAACGTGGAAAACCATCAGCTCAACAGCCTGAATAAACTGGTCAGGGGCAAGGTGACAGAAGCATATTCAGAACGGATGAAATATATGTATACTCCTGGAGCGAAGAATATTATTAACGATCAAAACGTTCAATCCCTGGGTGACTTATGATAATATCGCTATTAAAAGGTTTGCATGAGACAGGACGTACGGCATTACCTCTGCTGCTGATACTGCTCTTCATCCCCTTCCTGGATGTTAATTCACAGGAGGGAGAACCTTTTATGAATCATATTAAACCTGAGAATGTACCATTTGCAAAGATCACATCCATCACAGAAGATATTGAGAACACCATGGTCTTTGCCGGGAATTCCGGCGTGATCACCTTCGACTCGGAAGATTGGCAACACCTGCAGGTTCCCAATATTCCCATGGTAGTCTCTGCCGATTCCATCTTGCCGATGATCTACGTGGGTGGACGTGGATTTTACGGTTACCTGCTGAAATCTGGAGATGGAACCTACGAATATCATGACCTTGGGGAAGAAGGGGTGGAATCAGGCGACATCTCCCGGATCTATCAGACGGATCAACATATCATTTATTACGGTAAGGATATGATTGCCATGGCTGACCGGAAGATACTTTACAATGCTTCGAGATACCGGGCTGATTCCATAACTGATTTTGCCGGCATGTTCATATTCGAAGACAAAATCTATGTAAATATACTGGAGGTAGGATTGCATGAACTGGCTGACAGGCAGGCCAACAGGATGAAATCATCCATCGATTTCTCCGATTCCGAGATCCTGTTCTGGCTGGAATATGGTAAGGAAATATTAATAGGGACGAGTAAAAACAGGCTATACCGATTCAATGGGCGGACCTTTCGTTCCATTTACCTGGGGGATCAGGAATACCTGTCCGAGAGCTCCCTCAAAGGAGCCGTCTGGCTGGAGGAGGATATCGTTGCCTTATCCACCATACTTGGCGGATGCCTGATTGTCAACGTCAAGAATGGCAGGACACTGAATATCCTTAATTTGCAGACAGGCCTGCCAGATGATGAAATTTTCGCCATCACGAAAGACCAGAACAAGGGTCTCTGGATTGCCCACCAGTATGGGCTAACCAGGGTTGATGTCAGCCTGCCAGTCCAGTCTTATGAGAACTATCCAGGGCTTTCAGGGAACCTTACCGCCGTTGCAATGCTCAATAGTACGCTATATGTCAGCACCAATGAAGGTGTATTCTACCTCCAGGAAAAAAGAGATTATGTTGTCACTACTCAAGAGAAAATTTTGAAATTTGAGACTCCCTCCCCCATCCAACTCAAGGTAGAAGAGCCAAATGTAGATGAGGAACTGGCCACACAGCCAATACAAACGGAGGTGAGCCCGAGAGAGATCAGGAGACAGAGGCGACAGGCCAGAAGAGATAGCCTGGAAAGTGTACAGGACAGCCTCTCGGAAGGATTGGCAAGCGAAAATGAAGAAGGAGTAGAAGATCCGGAATCAGAATCTCCTCCCCCGGCAGATAAGGAAGCCCGGCAGGATAAAACAAGTGGAGAAGGAATCACCATGGTACCTCCCAGAACGAGAATCAGGTCGATCAAGGAAAACCTCCGCCAGCTCCAGTCAATCAGCCATGAATTTACCAGGCTGGGGAGATTTGAAGAGAAAGTTAAGGACCTGGTACCCATAGGCAACCGGATAATTATTGCCAGTAATGGGGGACTCTATGAGGTGGTGAACAAACAGATGAAAGCCATACAGGAAGACTGGTACATAGAGCGAATTATCACATCCCACGATCCATCCATGATGTATGTGGTCACGGATGAAACCGTCTATTCAATGAGACTTCGCAATAATGCATGGATCATTGAAAAAGATTTCAGCCATATCCAGCAGGAGATCTATTCCATCTGCGAAGAAGGTGACAGCGCCATATGGCTCGGTTGTGACAACCGCAGCTACAGGATCATATCGGTAGCAGATTCACTTCCACGTATCGATACCATAGAATTTCATGAAGATTACCATGATCCGGTATTCCTCAGGAATATACATGATACCGTTTATTTCTTTCTCTCCAGCGGAATTTACTTTCATAAGGATGACAGTCTGCAGGAAACTACCTATATCCGTTCGAATGATATACCTCAGTACTTCTTCTCCGATGGATCAATTTCCTGGGGAAATACCGGCCATAATTGGATCAGCCTGGTTAACCAGGAAAATTATAACAAACACATCGATTCCTACCTCAACCTTTTTGAGAACATCACCGACCTTTACCTGGATCCAAAGGGAAATACCTGGGTGGTGAATGAAGACCAGTACCTGTACAAGATAAACGGCGCAAAAGTGGATCAGTACCATCCTGGCTTTCAGTTGTTTCTCAAAACTGTTCATGACAACAAAGGATCCTATCCCCTGGATGAGCTGTTGTTCGATTACCTGGACCGCTCACTGGTATTCAATTTTTCGGCACCATTTTACCTGAAAGACCATTCCACCAGCTACCAGTATTGGGTGGAAGGGATGTCTGCCGGGTGGTCAGGTTGGGACAATTCCCCAGAACTGAGTTTCCCCGTTCTACCGGTCGGTAAATTCAAACTCCATGTAAAGGCCTTGAATATATTGGGCCAGTCCAGTACCCTCAAGAGCTTTCCTATCGTGATCAAGCCTCCTTGGTGGTTGAGCTGGATGTTTATTATCCTCGTAGGATTAATTGTCATATTGGTCGTGATCCAGATCATCCGCATGCGTGTCAGGAAACTGCAGCGAGATAAACAGATGCTTGAGCAGAAAGTACTGGAACGTACAGCAGAGATACAGCGGCAAAAAGATGAGATCGCCGAACAGAAGAAGGAGATCATGGACAGCATTTACTACGCCCGGAGAATACAGAAAGCTGTCCTCCCGGATGACCAAATGGTCAATAAAAACGTGCCGGAACATTTTGTGCTCTACCTTCCCAGGGATATAGTGAGCGGGGATTTCTACTGGATTGCAGAAAAGGAAGACAATACCATTTTTGCCGCTGCAGATTGTACTGGACATGGTGTCCCAGGAGCTTTCATGAGCATGCTCGGTATGTCTTACCTTAAAGAGATTGTGAATAAGAGCAAGCGACTGAGCTCAGCAAGGATCCTGGACAGACTCAGGGACCATGTGAAGGCAACACTGTCACAATCAACCAAGGGTGGCCAGCAGGACGGTATGGATGTTGCCCTGTGTATCCTTAAAAAGGACAGGAAATCCCTGCAATATTCCGGAGCTTTTCATCCCCTCTACCTCATCCGGAACGGTAACCTTTCCGAGTATAAACCAGACCTGATGCCCATAGGCATTTATATACGCAAGGAAAAACCTTTCAAGAACCACAATATCCGTACAGCAAAAGGTGACTGCTACTATATCTTCTCAGATGGATATGCGGACCAGTTCGGTGGGGAGAATCGCAAAAAATTCCTGGCCAGGTCATTTAAAAAGCTGCTCCTGAGCATACATGACAAACCCATGGCGGAACAAAGGGAAATCCTTTTCGAAACCCTCAAGCAATGGATGGATGGTTACGAACAGGTCGACGATATTCTAGTCATGGGATTCAGGATCTGATCACCTGCCCATATGATTTGGAATGATTCTAAATATTCATAACTTTGTCACCTGACTCCGCCCTCCGATTAACAGGAGTGTTTGGGTTATAGAGAAGAGGGGAGAGACCAGGCTCCAGGAACCTCTAGCAACCATCCATGGACAACGTGGAAAAGGTGCTAATACCTGGCCCGAAAAGGGAATTATAATTGGAACACCGTTTTGTTTAGCACATGGTGAAAATGTATTTAACAGACTACCGGATATTGCCCGGAAGCATAAAATGTTTATGGAACAGGTGACAGCTATATCAAAAAAGGATCATCCCATCTACAGGGAACTGGAAAAAAGGGTCCTTGTTATGGACGGAGCAATGGGATCTCTAATACAGGAATGTGGTTTAACAGAATCTGATTTCCGGGGTGATCGATTTGCCGATTTCCCTTTCGACCTCAAGGGAAATAATGATCTGCTATCCATAACCCAGCCCCATATTATCAGGATGATTCATGATAAGTACCTGGCTGCAGGCGCGGACATTATTGAAACCAATACCTTTAATTCCAACAGTTTCTCACAGGCCGATTACCACCTGGAAGATGTTGTTCGGGAGATAAACATTGAAGCAGCCCGCATTGCACATAACATAGCCGCCACCTATACAGAACGGGATCCTGACAGGCCCAGGTTTGTAGCTGGGGCCATGGGACCTACCAACAAAACAGCCTCCCTCTCCCCCGATGTGAATAATCCCGGTTTCCGCGCGGTGACATTTGATGAGATGGCTGATGCCTATAGTGAACAGGCATCGGGACTCATTGAAGGAGGAGCCGATATACTGGCCCTCGAAACCATATTTGATACCCTGAATGCGAAAGCAGCCATCTTTGCACTGGAACAACTGTTTCGCAAGATAGGGAAGACTTACCCGGTGATCATATCCGGGACCATCACCGATGCAAGTGGCCGTACCCTGTCTGGACAAACACTGCAGGCATTCATCAATTCAGTCGGACATATGGATGTGCTGGCACTTGGACTGAACTGTGGTCTCGGGGCAAAAGAGTTAAGGCCATACCTCGAAGAACTTTCGGGCAAAACCCATCATTATGTAAGCGTTTATCCCAATGCCGGATTACCAAACCAATTCGGGGAATATGACCAGGAACCCGTAGAGATGGCCGCCTATTTTGAAGATTTTACCAGCCATCATTTTGTAAATATTATCGGCGGCTGTTGTGGGACTACCCCGGCTCATGTGCGTGAATTTAGAAAAGTTGCAGATAAGGCTGACCGAAGGATCCCCCCTGAAGAAAACAGGGATTTGAAGCTCAGTGGACTGGAAGCCCTTTCCATTTTTCCCGGTAGTAATTTCATAAACATTGGGGAAAGGACCAATGTAAGCGGTTCCAGAAAGTTTGCCAGGCTGATCAGGGAAGGGAAGTATGATGAAGCCCTGACCATTGCCCGCGACCAGGTCGAGGGAGGTGCACAGGTGATCGATATCAATATGGATGATGCCATGCTTGATGCTGAGCGTGAAATGACCATTTTCCTGAATTTTTTAATGTCAGAGCCAGATATTGCCCGCCTGCCCATCATGATCGATTCCTCTAAATGGTCGGTGATAGAAGCGGGACTGAAATGTCTGCAGGGGAGGGCCATTGTCAATTCCATCAGCCTGAAGGAAGGAGAGGATGTCTTCCGGGAACAGGCCCGAAAGATCAAGGATTATGGAGCCGCCACGATTGTCATGGCATTTGATGAAGAAGGCCAGGCAGTCACCTTCAAGCGGAAAACCGAGATCTGCAAACGGGCATACCGTATCCTGACCGAAGAAATGAATTTTCCAGGTGAAGATATCATCTTTGATCCCAACATCCTGACCATAGCTACCGGCATGGATGAGCATAATAATTATGCAGTGGATTTTATCAATACCACCTCCTGGATCAAGGAAAACCTGCCTGACACCAAGGTCAGCGGGGGTATCAGTAACCTATCCTTCTCATTCCGTGGCAACGACACTGTCAGGGAAGCCATGCATTCAGCATTTCTGTACCATGCCATTAAAGCGGGACTTGACATGGGGATAGTCAATCCCAGCATGCTGCAGGTGTATGATGAGATACCCGCTGAACTGCTGGAACTGGTGGAAGATGTAATCCTGAACAGGCGAAAAGATGCAACCGACAGACTGATCAGCTATGCCGAAACGGTCAGGCAGACTGCGGGGAAGGAAGTCAAGAAAGATGAATGGAGGGAAAAATCGGTCCAGGAAAGGATAAACCATGCGCTGGTAAAAGGCATAACCGACCATATTGAAGAAGATGTGGAAGAAGCCCGCAAGGAATATGATACCTCCCTTGAAATAATTGAAGGTCCCCTGATGGATGGAATGAATATCGTGGGTGACCTCTTTGGTGAAGGAAAGATGTTCCTTCCGCAGGTCGTAAAAAGTGCCAGGGTCATGAAGAAAGCAGTGGCCAGACTCCAGCCCTATATTGAAAAGGAAAAGAAAACAGCAGGGGACAGGAAAACGGCGGGAAAGATCCTGCTTGCCACTGTCAAGGGAGATGTGCATGACATCGGTAAGAATATCGTATCCGTGGTCCTGGCATGTAACAATTATGAGATCATCGACCTTGGTGTAATGGTGCCTGCAGAGAAGATCATCCAGACAGCCATTGATGAGGAGGTGGATATTGTTGGACTGAGTGGATTGATCACTCCTTCGCTTGAGGAGATGGTGCATGTGGCAAAGGAGATGGATAGAAGGGGACTGGAAACACCGTTGTTAATCGGTGGGGCCACAACCTCAAAAATACATACTGCGGTTAAGGTCGAACATCATTATCCGCATCCTGTCGTGCATGTCAAGGATGCATCCAGGAGTGTTCCTGCTGCCTCGCAGCTCCTCTCTGCGGGACAAAAAGATGATTTTGTCAAGAGGATAAGGGAGGAATACCAGGAATTGCGCGACCATTACCAGGACGCCGGGAGCCAGGTAGAATACCTTTCCCTGGAAGATGCCAGGAAAAACAAGCTCAGGATCAACTGGGATGATTCACCCATTATTAAGCCCAAACAAATGGGCATACAGGTTTTTGAGGAATACCCGCTGAGCGAGATGAGGGAATACATCAGCTGGATCTTCTTCTTCCTCGTATGGCAACTCAGGGGAAAATGGCCTGATATCTTAAAGGATCCCAAACAGGGAAAAGAAGCAAGAAAATTATATGATGATGCACTGAAGATGCTGGATTGGATAGTAGAAAACGGGATTCTCAAGGCCAATGGCATTCTCGGATTCTTCCCCGCAAATGCAGTCGGTGACGACATTGAAGTATACAGTGATGAAGATCGTTCGGAGATCCTGGCATCATTCATCAACCTTCGTTCCCAGGTTAAAAAAACGGATGCTACCCCAAATCTTTGCCTGGCTGACTTCCTGGCCCCCAGGTCGAGTGGCAGGATTGATTACCTTGGAGTTTTTGCAGTTACTGCGGGACTGGACATTGAAGAACAATTAAAGAAATTTGAAGCAGATCATGATGACTACAGCAGCATCATGTTGAAAGCTTTGGCAGACAGGCTCGCAGAAGCTTTTACGGAGTTGCTCCACGAGAAAGTACGGAGAGAATACTGGGGCTATCAGCCAGGAGAAAAAATGAGCCTGGAGGATATGATCCTTGAAAAATACCAGGGAATACGCCCTGCCCATGGTTACCCTGCCTGCCCTGACCATTCGGAAAAAGAAACGCTGTTCAAGTTGCTTAATGTAGCTGATAAAACAGGGATAGAACTGACCCAAAGCCATGCCATGTTCCCTGCAGCATCTGTTAGCGGACTGGTATTTGCCAACCCCGAATCACGCTATTTTTATGTTGGAAGGATTGGCAGGGATCAGGCCAGGGATTACGCCA
>RCNC010001226.1_pt1 | contig 17193 bp, 15 predicted proteins | sample 2041301 | NCBI WGS metagenome assembly RCNC01 (sample SAMN09708231, study PRJNA481090) | Marine sediment metagenome, whole genome shotgun sequencing project. | biome: marine sediment; feature: ocean; material: sediment; isolation source: Sewage treatment plant 13A marine sediment (STP13A) ... | reverse complement strand
GTTCCCATGCCGACGGAGAACTCTTGTTTTGACCTATCTTCAACATGCGCCAGAGTTCTAACCCTGCCAAGGTCGCCTGTCCTGTGCGAATTGCCAATTTGACCATTCAAACAACAGCTTATGCGAAATTCAACACGATTGTATTTACCAGAGGGACAACACCCAATTTTTATGAAATACACAGACAAGTATCCCTGTGGCACAAATTACGTATTATATGTATAATACACAATTAACGGTGAGAGATGGCATTATTGGGTCAGTCACCTAGGCCTAGTCATGAGAGGTTGGAGAAATGGGTATTGAGGTACATGAGACAGTTACTGCGACTGAGTTGGTCCGCAATCTGTCAGTACTAATTGACAAAGTACGGATATCCAATCGGAGTTTGTATATTACAAAAGGATCTCAGACAGTTGCGGAACTGAGTCCGCCGCCTAAATCGGGTCTACCGATGGCGGACTTGGGTCGCCTTTTGGCTTCTGTACCTGGTTTGGAAGGGGACGCCGCGAAGTTCACAGAGGACATGAACACCGTTCGAGCGCAGGGACAATTGCCGGAGAGTCCATGGGATTAGTGATCGATACGAATGTATTTATTAATGCTGAAAACAATCGTTTTGACCTAGATACTCTTGCCCAGTATGCCGATTATGGTGAGGCATATATTGCGGCGGTGACCGTATCCGAACTGCTGACCGGCGTGCACATGGCTAAAACCACTGCAATTCGCGTGAAGCGATCAGCTTTTGTGGAGGGCGTGCTGAACGGTGTCCCAGTCCTTGATTTCACCGAGGAAGTTGCTCGAACCTACGCTGAACTTTATGCGCATTTTCTGAAAAAACGCGCTAAACCCAGTAGTACCGTACACGACCTGCAAATCGCGGCTACGGCGATTACCTTTGGCTATGCAGTGCTGACGAGCAATGTCGGTGACTTTAAAAAAATACCAGGTCTTGTCACGGAGTGTCCACTGTAGCCACTGCCTGCTGCTCCTATTGCTTCCCAGTTCATGCTTTATCCCTGATTATTAGATTTTCTCAAGCATAGCCCTATTCGTTGGTAGTTTGGAAGTGGGGCTAATGTCCGCTGCTAGGCTTTGCACCACAGGCTAGGTCTGCCTTCTAGCCGATAGCGGTCACCGGGCGATACAAATGTCACCTCCCAGCCTTGCTCTCTGATGTGCTCCTCCGAATTAGCCCATGGCCCTATCCATGCACCGCCCGAGAGTTTCCGAGAGGGGGGCAGTGTGGGGCGGGGAGGAGGAGGCAGAGTCGGACCAGGGCCTGTTCATCTACTAGGTTCATTGCTGTAATCCGTCGGGGCCTGATTGCTAAAACGTGTGGAGCCTGTTTTTACAAATTGCCGACAATGCCGACAGGTTGATGCGATGTTATCTTAATGTTAACGTGTTAACATTCGTTAGATGTTAAAACAGTCTTACTGGATAAAGAAGAAATAGTAAAGGCGCAAGACTATGGCAACACTGCTCTGTCACATTGAAATAAATCCTGGAAAAGAAGAAGAGTTTGAAGCGGTCATGAAAGAGATGTATCGCCGCACCCACGCCGAAGAACCGAACTGTGTGCGCTACGAGTACTTCCGCGGTGCTCGGCCGAATATGTACTACAGCCTCTTGAGCTTTAACGATTGCTATTCCTTTTTGCAGCACCAGATCAGTGACTATCATGAAGGTTATGATTTCGCCGCCATGATCAAGAACCTTGAAATGGAGTGGGTAGATCCGGTGGCCGGGGCATCGCCACTGATTCCGACTGAATTGAGCGATTTGCCGGAAAGTGCAAGCGAAGCGATCAAAGCCGCTGCCGAGATCTATCAGATTGACGTGCAAGCCTGGTGGCAGCAACACCGGCAGTAGTCCACCGTAACCAATATATAGAGAGACAGCCTGTGAGCCATCAAAAGGAAAATCCGACCGATTACAGTTTACTGGATCCTCAGGTTCAGGAATGCCCTTATCACGCGTACAAAGTCTATCGTGAGGCTCCGGTCTTCCAGATGCCGGAAACCGGCCACTTTATGGTGTCTCGCTATGAGGACATCTATTACATTGTGCGCACGCCGAAAATATTTTCTGTCGATACCATTCAGGATGGTGGGCACCCCTATGACAATGACAAGAAAATAAAGAAATTGTTTGCCGACAAGGGGTGGGAGAGTCGCACGGTGCTGTCCACCGACCCGCCGCTTCACGGTACGTACAGAAGCCTGTTGGAGCACTGCTTTACCAGCAGTCGCATTAAAGCCTTGCAGCCGCAGGTAGAGAAGCTGGCCAATGACCTGGTCGACAAATTTATCGACCGGGGTGAGGTGGATTTCATTGAGGAGTTTTGTTACCCGCTGCCGATGATGGTAATAGCGATCATCCTGGGTTTGCCGCAGGAAGACCTGGAACATTTCAAACGCTGGTCCATTGCCTGGGTGGCGCCCTTTGCCATGAACGACGATGATGAGGAAGCTTTCAAATATGCCCAAGAGCACGTAGAGCTAAAAGCCTACCTGGTGGAAAAGTTTGCCGAGAAGCGTTTGCAGCCCGACGAGGGCATCATCTCGGAACTGGTGCATAGCACTTATACTGATCTGGATGGCAAGCAACGGCCGTTAACTGAAAATGAATTGCTGTCGATCAGTGAGCAATTGCTGGTAGGGGGTAATGAAACCACCAATAATGTCATGGCATCTGCGATGCTGCTGTTGCTGCAAAACCCGGACCAGATGGATTTACTGCTCAGTGATATTGGTAAATATGTGAAAGGCTTTGTCGATGAAAGTCTGCGCTACGAATCACCGACCCAGGGCCTCTATCGTTATACTGTGCAGGATACGACCCTGGGCGAAACATTCATTCCAAAAGGTTCGATGGTGCATATGCGTTTCGCCGCGGGTAACCGAGACGATAAGCAGTTTCCCGAGGCAGCGACATTTGATATCACGCGCCGTAACGCCGCTACCCACCTGGCTTTCAGTCACGGCCAGCACCATTGTATGGGGGCGCCGGTGTCAAGAATGGAAATGAAAGTCGCCTTTTCGATTTTGTTGAGACGCCTGAAGAATGTCCGGCTCGCTGAAGGTGAAAATGATTTGAAGCATTTGCCCGGCTTTACCCTTCGCGCTCTGGAAAAACTTGTGATTCAATTCGATACATAAAGAAATCGTATAGGAGAATAATCCATGCAGGACTTTGAAGGTAAAGTTGCTGTGGTGACCGGGCCGGCCAGTGGCGCATTTCAAAGAAAACTTACATCGCCGACTGGACGCATCAATTTCCCAATGGACTGGAATAGCTGGCCAGTAGTGGTTTTGAGCTCAACGTATTGAAGATAGTGCAGCCGGGCCACGAATCCTATTGGCCTTTGTAAGGCATTAGTAAGGCCTTTGGGTATTGATTGCTTCGCTCCTGTGCAATAGGGAAAACACATGACGGAACTGACAAGAATAAAAGATTCCTCGCTGTTCGCTTCTCACAATATCGTGAACGTACTGGTGTTTGTTTTCCTGCTTGGCCTACCGTATTTCAGTGCTGACCTCATGGTAGAGAGCTACATGACAGGAAAAATCATTCACCTACTGGGTTTGATGTGGTTCTACGGCGGGCTAATTTTTTCCTCCTTTTGCTTGAGCCGCTTCGTCTGGACACAGCCGTCGCTGGATCACGACATGCTTGCTTACGGCTACCGGATTATCCTGGTGCTGGAGTTCTGGTGTATACCCAGTATTGCAATGATGGCGTATGGTGGCATGGCGATGGTGCATCAATTGGGTGGTTTGGAGTCACAACGCTGGGCCTATCACGGCTATTTGTTTTTGCTCGCTACGCCGCCGATCCTGATGATTATCCCAAGGTTTTACCACAAGCGCCTGATAAAGAATGAGCAGGTCGATGTGGCGCGGGAAAGGCGTAAGGCCTTCTGGCAGGATTGGGCTTTCATTGCGTTGATGACGGCGATTATCGGCCTGATGTCAGCCTCGATGGTTTGGAAAACCGTCCTGCTTCGCTGATGTACTGTTCAACTCGATGCTGCAGGATCGTATTCTCAAGTTGATTGTTATCAAACTACTTGTTCCAGGAGATTGGTGTGACCTACAAAATTATTCAATGGTCCAGCGGTAATGTCGGCAAGAATTCAATTGCCACGATTGCACAGCGTAAGGGCCTGAAACTCGTTGATTTGTATGTATACAACCCGGACAAAGCGGGCAAGGATGCCGGTGAAATTGCCGGAATAGGGCGGCTGGGAGTCAAGGCCACCCACGATAGAGAAAAACTGCTGATGACGGATGCTGATTGTGTTATTCACACTCCGCTCCCATCATTGATCTACGGGGAAAATCCTGACGAAGACCTGGAGACTATTTGCGCGTTACTCGCATCAGGAAAAAATGTGGTGACCACCGTTGGCTATATGTATCCGAAAGTTCATGGCGCAAAAGTTGTCACTCGACTGCAAGCTGCGTGTCGCAAGGGTGGTAGCAGTTTTCATAGTACCGGGGTCAATCCGGGTTGGCTTGGGGATGTATTGCCATTGATGATGTCAGGGATTTGCCAGAGACTGGACAAGATTCATATCCGGGAAATAAGCAACTTTGAATTTTATGCTTCCCCCGAAATTGTCTTCGATATGATGGGATTTGGTCGCTCGCCAAAAGAGTTCAAACGACAGGCGTCCCGCTACAATAATTGGTTGTCAGGGCTGTTCAGGGAAAGCATTCAAATGGTGGCAGATGGCCTGAATGTAAAGCTGGATTCCATTGAAGAGAAATCAAAAACAGAATTGACGAAACGACCGATTAAAGTTGCAGCGGGGGAACTACGCAAGGGCACGGTCGCTGGTCAACACTGGGAATGGGCGGGTATGGTGAGCGGCAAGAAACGAATAGTTCACGAAACCGTCTGGCGGATGCATGAGTCAGTAGGCGCTAAATGGCCAAAGGGGAACCACTCTATAACGATTAATGGTAGCCCTGATATGTTTGTCGAATTCGGGCCCAACTGGAACAATGATGTGTTGCTTTCAACGGCTGTACACGCGGTCAATGCGGTGCCGTATGTCTGTGATGCACCGTCCGGTATACAAACATTTCTTGATTTGCCCATGATAATGGCTAAAGGTGGTGCCGGGTAGCATTCACGGCCCGCGGTTGGATAGTTGCACTCTATCAAGGTTGAAATAATCCGGCCTGGTTTAACCCGGTTGCCGGTACTTCACTTTGGTATACCTATACATCGGATAATAACAAAAAAATATTGGTGACAATCATGGTTAGAAAAACATCTATAGTAGTCCTAGCAATGCTGGCCTCATTATTATTGACAACAGCCCACGCTCAGGATGCAGCTTCGGAAAGAGTGCCGGAGCGTGATCCGTCTATGGTGCTCGAAGAAGTTGTCGTCACCGCCAACCGTCGGGAACAGAGTATGCAAGAAGTTCCAATGTCGGTATCTGCCTTTACCAGTGACTTTTTCAAAGACACGGGCGTGAAAAATTTATCCGACCTCGAACAATACACTCCCAGCCTGAAGATCACACCTGGAACAGATTCCAGCGCCGTGTCTATTCGTATCAGGGGAATCGGCTCCATTGGGTCCAATGTCGGCATTGACCCCAGCGTTGGGATGTTCATCGACGGGGTCTACCAGGGGCGCGCCGGTATGAGCGTAGGTGATTTGGTGGATATCGAACGAGTAGAAGTATTGCGCGGGCCACAGGGTACGCTGTACGGCAAGAATACAGCTGCTGGTGCTATTAGTATTCTCACGATGAAGCCCTCTACCGAATATGAGGGGGAAGTGGAGCTGACCTACAACAGCGAAGAGCGGGCAGAAATTCACGCTATGGTGAATGTCCCTTTTGGTGATACAGGGCATACGATGCGCTTGACTGGATATGCTGTAGACGGCGACCACATCTACGAGAACCAGTACACGGGTGAGGGCGTCAACGATGCAAGTAAATGGGGGCTGAAGTCCCGTTTCCTGTTTGACACCGAATCAGCCATGGAGGGTGACGGATTCGGGGAGTTCCTCATCACACTGGATTACGCCAAGGAAGACAACGACTGTTGTGGACTGGCCGTGCTTGAATACGATGGCTTCTCTACCCTGAATGCTCCAAGTACCAACAACCCCTCACAGGAATTTCAGGAAGTTCTGGGGTTAAATGCTAGCGGTGAAAATATTTACGCATACACCGCATTTGAAGATTCCGAGGGATTTTCCCCGCCAAAGACAGATCCCTTCGATGAGGACAATTACTGGTTTGATGCACCGGTCACAAACAAGATTGAAGTGGGTGGAGTGGCTGCCGAGTGGAATAAGGATATCTGGAGTGATAATACACTTACCTTCATTAACGCCTGGCGTCACTTCGAAAGCGATAACGAGCGCGATGGTGATATGACCGCTTATGACGCCGTGATAGGAACTGATTCAGTCGATTTTGACCAATACTCCTCCGAATTACGAATTACTTCGGTTGGTGGTGAAACCTTCGATTACCAGGGAGGGCTGTACTACTACTATTCGGAGCTCGACAACGTGGGAACGTTTGCGATGTCCAAGAATCTTATCGACAATGTACCGCTCTTGTCGGCATTTTTTCCCAATGGTACTTTAAACACCGACACCAATAACTATGAGACGACCAGCTTTGCCGTGTTCGGTCAGGTGGTCTGGAATATCACCGAGGAATTTAGCGCTACTCTCGGGCTGAGATACACTAACGAAGAGAAGAGTCGTGAGGGATCCCAGCTCACTGACCCCGCTTCCGTCCTCGATATCCCTCCCGTCGCAGGCCCCGATGTCTTCTACGACGACACTCGCAGCGACTCTAACGTATCACCAGCTTTCAACCTGCGCTATTTTATTACCCCGGAAATCATGACTTACGCCAGTGTTAGCCGTGGCTTCAAATCTGGTGGGTTCAACCAGCGCAGGGAAGTCAAAGGATCCAACGGCGAATTTGATGAAGAAACTGCTACGAACTACGAAATAGGCTGGAAAGGAACCACAGATGACCGACGCCTGCAGCTCAATGGTACTTTTTATTACGTCAAGTATGACGATTTTCAGTCCCAGAATTTCGATGGTACAACTCTCTCGGTGAAAAACGCGGGTTCCATGGAAAGTTACGGAACGGAACTGGAGCTAATTTTTGTTCCGGCAGCGAACATGACTGCAAGCACTGCTGTTGGATACAACAAGGCCGAGTACGAGGAGTTTGAAAATGCGACTTGTACGGTTAATCAGCAGATCAACAAATACTACATCGAGGGGGCGGCACAGGGTGGTATCCCGGTAGGAAGCTGTACCCAGGATCTGGAGGGCGTACAGATAGAAAATGCACCGGAATGGACGATCAGTTCCTTCATTCAGTACGAGAGCGATTTACCTGCAAACCTTGTGGGGACCGCGCGTCTTGAGCACAGCTATATCGACGAGTTTTTTCTAGACCAGGACCATGATCCCAATCTGGTAAATGACGAGGTGAACCTGGTAAATCTTCGCCTGACAGTGACTAACCGAGAAAATACCTGGGATGCTGCGATCTGGGGCCGGAACCTACTGGATGAAGAATACTATGCTGTAGGATTCGATATTCCGGTAGTGGGCGGCTATGCAGCGGTTACAGCACCCGGAGCGATTTGCGGTATTACTGTCTCTTTCCGTTACTAGGTGTATTAACTTACATCTGATAGACGGTGTCCGACTTGATCTGGCCCTTATGACGGTGCTGACGCGCTAATTTTTCACAATTGTTAGAATCGGCGGATGAATACATACAAACGCCACTGGGTTCCGCCGCCGACTCACAGCAACCCCCTGGCAAATCCTCGATAGCCCTCGCCAATAACCCTCGAGGATTTGTCGCACCTTTATGGAAATCCCCAAAATTTCACAGGCAGATATTTAACGTAATTTCCAGCCAAAGGGGAGTACACCCCCAGGGGGAAACTTTTGCCAATTACACTCGACGTACCTGACGCGCTCGACGCCAAATCATTACCTGCAAGGCCTTGGGGTAGATGGACTGGCGTCGGGTACGTCGAGTGCGTCGCTGAATTAGGAATTCGCCAGGGACAGGACCATCTCACTCCCCAGCTTCCTCAGGCATCTCACCGGATCACCCCATGGCCCTACCCATGCCCGGCCCGGGATTTGCCGAGAGGTGGAGAGTCTGGAGTGGTTGGTAATCGGCATGATCAGTGTGCTTTGGTGAAGGCCCAACCCTGAGTCAAAAAATTAGTTTGGTCTTTTCATCGGGGGAGGGGATACAGTCCTCTGTTTTTGATACAGATTTTGTGGAGCAGTGGTCCTTGGTTTTGGTGTGGTTAGGGTTTTTGGTGCTGTTAGCTCTGAAGATGTTTTACATTTTACGTTGTTTTTAGCCGTTTTGGCGCTTCGCAATGACTACCAACCCCAGCATGGCGGAGAAGAACAACATAATAGCGGGTGGAACCGGTACTACGGAGGTGACGAAACCCTGAAGCTGTTGGTCGCCAAGCAAAATACTCAACTCCGTACCCAGTGCGACACCGGAACCGGCGGCGGCAAAGCCACGAATGCCACCAAAACCTTCGCCGAAGTTGAGGATACCGTCAATGAGCATTAATTCGATTATATCTTCCGGTTCGGGGGTGAAGCCCAGGATTACGTCGATGTATCCACCTGTAAGCATTACATTACCTTCAACCACCAGTAGATCCTTGTCCAGCAGGCTGTCGGCTTCCATCACTAGCGCGCCGTTTTCCAGGTTCAGGTCGCCCTCAATGGTCAGGAGGCCGGTGGACGTGCCCGGCAATATCTGACCGCCGCGCGCCGTAACGTGGCCGATCACCCGGCCTTTTCCGTACAGTATGGAGCCGTCGTTGACGATCACATCGGTGGCCACGGCAGTGGCGTTTTGGGATATAGCCAGGATGCCAAATTCGTTGAGGGTGATATCTCCTCCGGTAATTAGAGTGCCGCCCGACTCAATGGCGATCCAACTTTGCCCCTCCGGCGTATTCGCAGTACCGCTCACCGTTGCGTTAACGGTTTCCAGTGTGATGCCATTCTCTATGTTGATGGCGCCTTCCTTCACCTGTGTATCCCAGGTCGTCAAGTTGCCGACAAGGGACATAACACCTTGTCCCTCCTTCACCAAGCTTTCAAAATTGATGTATTCCTGGCCATCAACCCGGCTGATAATCGATACCGGATCCTTTATACCCGGACGGGGTACGACTACATTTAGCGTATCAATGCCATCTCCGCCGTCGACCACGCCTACCTGGGTGGTCCAGTCAGTTATCATCATGGTGTCTTCACCGGCCAGCAGATTAACCGCGCCGTTAATCGCGCCGTCGTTTAAAATGAACTCGCTGCCGGCGCTACCTTGTATGGCAATACTGGTTCCGACCAATACGCCGTCGTTGACTAAAATGTTGTTGTTACCAGACATTTTTACGGCGATCGCGTTGGTGCCGCTGGCGACAACCTGTCCGTAAGCCCGGATACCGATACGGTTGTTTTCGCCTTTAATGACAATGGCCGACGCGTTGTCACCAGTTATTGTAATATCGCCGGTGCGTGGCCCAGAGCCGGGATCGTCCTTGTCGGTTACGAAGTCGAGAAAACTGTGGATCAGTATGCCGTCCGGAAATTTGGTGTCTCCCGAACCGCTAAAAACAGTGTTGCCGTCGCCGTCGACTTCAATACCAATAGCGTCACTCCCATCTAAATAGATTCTGTCGAAGTTTGTTATCAGGGTGTTTGTGGTGTCCGAGGCGGCCATACCTCGGAGGTTGTCACCGCTGCCGAAGATCAGGATCTGGTTTTCAACATTGGCATCGGCAGTGCTCGCAATCGACATTCCGGTCAGGTGGTTTCCCACCAGGTTGATGGTGTTGCAATTCAGCATATCCCGACCGAAGGGGTTTCGCGTACATCCCCCGGCAGAAAAACTCGGAACAGGGCCCGTTTGGAGGCCGGCGCCGCTGAGCGACATGCCTGTGCCGCTATTGCCGGTCAGGGTGATTGTGGAGGAATTTTCTACAAAAAAGCCGGCACCGATTCCAGCAGTGACATCAATCCCGGTTATCACGTCGCCTTCGACGGTAATGGGAGCCGCATTGCTGATATGCGCGTTTTTGCCGTAAACGCTAATACCGGCACCAAGGCCACTGGACACGGTAATACTTGTTCCTGGCACGCCTGTGCGCCCATTCTCGACAAACATATCGTCGCCACTGGCATCAATGCCGCGGCTGCCCACCAAGCCCTCTGCGCTAATGAGGCCAAGGTTGGTGATGGTTCGCGTTCCGGCAGGAGCTGCGCCTGAAAAGCTCGCCTTGATACCATAATTATCGTTTGCAGAGTTTCCCCCAGAAACGATTGAACCGTAATTGGTTATCGTTGCCTGCTCGGCCGCAACGACGTTGATCGCAGCTGACTCCTCGCCTTCGGTTTGCAGGTAACCGAAAGTTGTATTCAGGATTTGCGCTTGCTGGCTATTCACGCGAATGGCATCGGCACTTTTGCCAAGGGTGGTGACATTTCCACCGTCATTGGTAATGGTAGCATTGGTACCTGTCGCCTCAATTCCATGCGACTGGTTGCCTCCGGTATTAATCAGATTTTGGTTGGTGACCGTGCTATTGCTGCCGGAGATTTGGATCCCCCCGCCGCCATTGCCTTCGATGAGTATTTCAGCGTTAGTATTGTTAATGATGGTGCTGTCGTTGCCGGCAACGGATATACCATAGGCGTTTATGGCGTCCGTTTTTACATGCCCACTATTTTCTACCGTGGTGCTATTGCCGGAAACGCTAACGCCATGGGCTGCCACGCCACTGGTGTAAAGCTGGCCGGAATTATCGATCTGCAGGTTATGGGCTAAAGCGTGAATGGCATCGGCTTTCGCGCCGGTCGTGGTGATGATGCCTGAATTATTGATTGTCCCGCTGGCGGGATCAAAAATACCCGGGGGGGCTTCCACGCCGGGGGGTAAAACGACTTCCTGCAAGCCAAGCGCCATACCGTGGGCACGTGCCCCCGAGGTGGTAATGGTACCGTCTTGATTGTCGAGGGAGTGATTCTGTCCGATCACAAGTATTCCCTGGGCATCGTCACCGCTGCTTCGTATGCTGCCGGTGTTGTCGATGTCACTCACACTGTCATCGCCAAGAAGCACCACTCCTGCCGAAAAATTACCGGTGGTGACTACCGAGCCATTGTTGGCGACGGTGGCAAAATCACCTTCTACCACAATTCCACTGGAGCCGTCGCCGCCGGTACCGATAGTTCCCTTGTTGAGCACGAAAGCATCATCACCCTCGACAACGATTGCACTGGACAATATACCTGAGGAGGTGACGTTGCCCTCATTGACGACGCCTGCTTCGTCACCGTAAATATAAACAACGCCAGAATCATCGGACTGAGTTTCAATATCGCCCTGGTTGAGCAAATCAAAACGGTCACCCTCGGCGTACACCGCGTTTGAATTTTCTCCCAGAGCCTGGACTTTGCCCTGGTTGTGGATACTGTTACCGGCACCCAGAATTCCAATGGTGGCAATGCCATCCTCCACCAGGGTTCCGTCTTCGTCAGTCATCACCGTGGCATCCTCGGTGATGACGATTTGAATATCGTTCAGAATCCCGGAAGGGATGCCGGGATCATTGCCGTAGCTGCGAAAGCCACTGGGGTCCAGAGCCTGGCAGGTTACTGTTTCACCGTCTGCCACTGAAGGTAAGCCGCTAGGAGCCAGAATTGAAGGGTCCGGTAGGCAGCCATCGGTTAATGACGTGGTGGTCCTGAAGTTTCCTGCAAAACCGATTTCGGGCTTTACTGCCAGCGTGTAGAGATCCGCGGCGGCTACGGTGCGCCCCAGGAACTCAACTGTGAAGTCGGGATCGATGGCAAACACAGGGGTCGAGGCAGAGGCTGTTTCAACGGAGTCTGAACTGCCAGCGTAAGCGGCTACCCCCACCCTGAGGTACTCATTGCTCATAACATTCAGGCTGGAACTGATGTTGCGACTGCTTCCCTGAACCTGTTCTTGCACCAGTATTTCGCCAGCCCTGATCACCAGTTCTGCGAGTGAATTGTTCGTCGCCGACATGGAATTGCGGTATAGCAGTGGTATGCCAATATCGTCAGGGGCATCCGGGTGCAGCTTGATCAGACGCGCATCGAAGGTAATGTCAGTGTTTGAATATACGTCCGGGTACCCCGATTTGCCATACGCAGAAACCAGAGTCGAAGCCGGCGTCTGCGCGGTACCAGCAGTATTCGTTGCAGATCCAGACACCTCGCCATAGGCAACATGGACGCTCTCTGCCCGGGCGGGATCCGTGCCGAGCCTAGTCTCTTCGCCCACGATTTGAGCTCGTTCGCTATAATCGATAAGACCCCCAACCAGAGGTATGGAGGCGGCTGATGCAAGTTCCGGTGTTGCTATGACAAGCAACATGCCAACAACAATCGATTTCTTTTGGTATCTCACAGAAGACCTCCAGTCACATTTTGAAAACCTCACACATTGAGCTTACTATATGTATGGGTATATGCATTGACGGAGATCAATCTCTGGTGATGGACAATGGGAAGTCCCGAGGCGCTGAAAAGGACGGTATCAATGTAATGAACCATCCCCACCCTCGCTGCTAGCGCGGCGGGAGTCCTCAGACTGGCCTTCAGGCTGAAGTGCCTCAACCTCGGATGGGAGATCGACACGACTATTAGCATACTGGGCCTTGATATTGCCAAGAATAGCTTTCGGCTTAATGGTGTCGATCCCCACGCAGCAGCAATTAAGAAGCTACTCAACAATTGGGGCTACCTCCCAGGGGAAACTTTAGCCGTTTACACTCGACGTACCCGACGCCAACCCAGCGCTGACAAGGCCTTGCAAGACATGACTTGGCGTCGAGTACGTCGGGTGCGTCGGGTTGAACCGTGGAAGTTTTCTCAGTGGGCCTTTATGGAATTCTAGAAAATGTCTTGCCCAGAATCCTTCGGTGACTAGAGCGCCCGATTATGAGGCGGAGGATGTGTGGTGAATAAGGGCCGTAAGTTGAAGAAAGGTATCGGGTTTTCCTGATGGGGTAGGGCAGGGTGGCCGAGACCGAGCCTATGCCGAACCTGGTTGGTGGTGATACCGATACGGTTTGCTGTAAGTTGAAGAAGGGTAACAGGTTTTCTAAACCGAACTGCGAGCCGGGGCTGAGCCCCGCTCCTGACCTCCCTATCGTTCTGATCGCCCGGATAAATCTGTCACGTCAGTGCTTTAGTTTCGCTATCACTCTAATTTCGGCATGCGCACCGGGCACGGCGAGTTCGGTTATTCCAAGAGCAGTCCACGCTGGCCAGGGCTCGGAGAGGAATTCATCCCTCACGGACATAAAGTCACCCGTGGTGGCGTGCAGGCCCACGTGATAGCTGGTGTATTCCACAATGTCGTCGTAGCCAAGATCACACTCAGCGAGTATTCTTCCGATGCCTTTCCAGGCGTTGCGAAATTCCTCCTTGATGTCTTCCGGCACTTCGCCCTTCGCCCCTAAGCCTATAACACCGGAGCAGAGCAAAAATCCGTTGCTCCTGACCGCTTCTGAAAAGTGAAAGTTGTCGTACATGTACTGGCCCGAATTCGTTATAACTGTATCAATGCTCATGATGAAGTTCCTTTGCCTAGCGGCTCGAAGTTAAATTTTGAGTATAGGACAATTAAACAGGCTGTCGTGAGTAGATCGGTAATGACTGCTTAACTGGGCGAAATTGCTAGAATCGCCTCATGAACACATACAGGCGTCACCGATTCCCGCCAGATATCATTTCCTACGCTGTCTGGCTCTACTACAGGTTCAATCTCAGTCACCGAGACATTGAAGATCTACTCGCCGAGCGAGGAATCACCGTCAGCCGCGAAGCAATTCGCCTATGGTGCATCAAATTCGGAGCTATATACACTCGAGGACTGAAACGAAAGCACCGTGGCTATGGAGATACCTTCTACATCGATGAAGTCTTCGTGAAGATCAACGGCAAGCAGCATTATCTGTGGCGCGCTGTCGATCAGGATGGCGAGGTGGTTGATGTGTATCTACAGGCCCGCAGGGATGGTACTGCAGCGAAGCGGTTCTTCAAACTCCTGATACAAACCCATGGCAGTGAGCCCAGGAAGATCGTGACGGACAAGTTGCGAAGTTATGGCGTAGTGCATCGATAACTGATACCTGAGACGATCCACAGTACTAAACAGTATGAGAATAACCGGGCCGAGCAATCGCATGAAGCGACCAGGGTGAGAGAACGAGGGATGCGGCGTTTTAAATCTACCGGACAAGCTCAAAGATTTGTCACTGCCCATGCTGCTGTTCAGGATATTGTTCAATATTGGCAGGCACCTGGTCGGCGCTGTGCACTATCGGGATCTGAGGATCAGTGCGTTTTCAGAATGGGGCAGGGCAGTTGCTTGATTCACCGGATTTCATGTAGTTAACTTGCCAGAACCGTTTTTCTAAGCCGTTGCGCCATCGCCTGCCCATGTCCTCAAGTCAATTTGTCAGTGCCGTCGGAGCCATACGCGTTCTGGCTCCGGCTATGCTTTTGGCTCAGACAGGCCTATGAAAGCCGCAAATTTTATGACCGTCTGGATCAAGAAAGTAGCACAAGTACACGGCACCCATATCACTTTCACGAACACCGGGCGGCTCTTCCACACTAGTGCCTCCGTTGGCAATCGCGACATCATGAAACTCCTGAATCTGCTCTGGCGAATCGCAAGTGAAACCGATGGTTGAGCCATTGGCGACAGTCACCGGTTCGCCGTTGATCGGTTCACTGATACTGAATGTAGAGCCATTGTGCATGTAAAACAGACGCGTTTGCCCAGTCTCGTTGACGTGATCAAAAGGAGGGCCTGCGCCAAGAACACCTAGCGCTGCAGTGTAGAACTCCCTCGTTTTCTCGATATTGCTTGAACCAATCATTATGTGATTGATCATCGGTCTCTCCCTTGCTCTGAAATATTCTCGATTGGTTAGAGTACCTGTAAATGGAAATGGGAACCATAGCCTTGAAGGACATGACTTGGCGTCGAGTGCGTCGAGTGCGTCGGGTTGATTGGTGGTTTTTTTATCTGGGAGATTGGGTCGTGCTCGTCTGGGGTTATGCTGAAGCCGGGGTGGATCAGTTTGTAGGTTCGGTTGAAGTAGGTTGAAGAATGGTAAGGGGATCATCGAAGCTGAACTTCCGAGCTGGGGCTGAGCGTCAAATTCACTGTTCTCGCAATTGAATTACGATTTCATCATGCACAGGCTACCGGCCGCTCAGCACAGTAAGTATCAGAGCTACGAGAACTAGGATTACGGCGCCTACGGCTATCTGTTCCAAAAGCGGGTATTTAGTTCCTGGCTTTCTACTCAGAGCATAATAAACCAATTTGCCCACTTTCCATGAAAAATAGATAAAGGCGATTATTCCCAATGTGTCAAACAGTAGATACGTTAGATTCATCACTACTATCCTAGTATCTTATGCCGCAAGATTCAGTATCGAACAACCAAATGAGAAGATTCTCTGAGCGATGATGGTTTCTACAACGATTCCCACTCGAATTTCTGACGTGCGGCAGACTGTTTGTTGAATTGCATAGAATATTGATCCATTTTGGGAAGATATTTGCACAGTGGCCTGACCCGTCCGGGAATCATAATTTCAAAGTACAACAGGAAGATAGCTCCAGTTCTATGGTGCACAGTTCAATGCAAATAGCGGGTCAAAATTCAGTGCAATTCAACACCCTGCATGTCAGGGCTTTTTTGTGCCTGAGATTTGCTTCGGGTTAATGTCTCAGAGTAAGGCGAACCGGAAGTATTCCAGGACCCCCAGAATTTCAGTTTCCCACGAGTCCGCCCCGAGGGATTCGCTGCAATTACACCCACCTACTCCCGCCGCAAGAGTGTCACACATCCCCCGGCATAGTCGGACTCGCCACCAAGGCTATCTTGCTTCCCTGCGCCCCGAGGTGCCGCCCCGAATCAGCCCCTACCCCAATGCCCCACTCGGGATTGACCGTGAGGTGACCACTCTGGAGCACAGATGACGGCCTCGTTGTCAGCTCCCGAGAGCCGGAGAAATCCAGGGGTGGGGTGGGGGAGCAGATTTTCAGACTCCCAGAATTCCAGTTTCCCAGGAGCCCGGCCCGGGATTTGCCGCTAGGAGGGCACTCTGGCGCACAGTTGATGTCAGCGATTATGCAAGAGCGAGGCTACGCCGTTGATCATAGCACCGTTCAGCGCTGGGTCGTGCACTACGCACCGCGTATCGAAAAAGCCTTTCGGGAAAATAAAAAGCGAGTTGGCCTTCGCTGGCGACTTGATGAAACCTACATAAAGATACGGGGCGACTGGAAATATCTTTACCGCGCCCTCGACAAGCAGGGTAACACCATCGATTTCTTGCTCACTGCTAGGCGTGATAAGAAAGCCGCCCTACGATTTCTGAACAAAGCGATCGGCTCCAATGGCAAGCCCAGCCTAATTAGTATCGACAAAAGCGGCGCCAATACCGCTGGGATAAGACAGTACAATGTTGATGAAAATAGACGCATCAAGATCCGACAATGTAAGTACTTGAATAATATTGTCGAGTAGGTGGTGCGGCATTCCGACCATCGATTCATCAAACGAATCATTCGCCCCATGCTCGGCTTCGCCTAAAGCGCCTACTTTTGGTAAATCCTTCATGTCAGCACGAGCAACCTTGGCGGGTATAGAGCTCTGGCGTATGCTGAAGAAAGGCCAAAGCAAGAGTTCGTTGTTGGCGTGGGAGCAGTTTTACGCATTGGCGGCTACAGGATAATTACGTCCGACAAATACTACTGCCACGCCAAAATTGTAGTTAGCGACAGAACCGTGTACGCCTCCTTCAGGAGCTATCCCGAACGCTATGCCCGCACACGACGCTTTGAAAACAATAGAGAACTAAGGCCAATGATGAAAAGGGCCATTACATGAGGTTCTGGAATCTCTCCCATATCCCCCGAACGTACAGCCCATGTATAGTAACTATAACCAGCGAACTGCTGCCCCTGGTATCCATTGCTTGTTCTAAGCGCCCAGGCGTAAGTCGAGTGAGGACTCGAATACTCTTCTTCGTACCAATAGACACTTTCTTGAACATTTAGAA
>RCNC010001225.1_pt1 | contig 17194 bp, 6 predicted proteins | sample 2041301 | NCBI WGS metagenome assembly RCNC01 (sample SAMN09708231, study PRJNA481090) | Marine sediment metagenome, whole genome shotgun sequencing project. | biome: marine sediment; feature: ocean; material: sediment; isolation source: Sewage treatment plant 13A marine sediment (STP13A) ... | reverse complement strand
CAATCTGTCTATCAATGACTTAACCCTTATATGAAGCGGAATTGGCCACAGTAGATATCATGCAAAAGCGGCTTAACTTAGTGCCATTCAGGACACCAATAAGGTTTTGATCTTAGAAACGTGGGTGTTCAGACTTTTTTGAATGACCGATCCGAACATGGTTTTTACTCTGAACCCAATTATTTTCTGTTTTTTGGCCATCTTTTGCTATATTTAAAGGTACAAGAGAGTCAGGAGATCAACATGGCGACTTTCGCTCGCTCGAATCAGTCTGCATACATTGCGCCAGTTAGCGCCTTAGCGCTGTTGTCGGTGGCATTGTTGCTGGCGTCACTGACGGCTCCGGTCTTCGCACAGGAAGATTTAAGAAATCGAAATATCTGGGTCTGCAAAGCAATGGATGTTCCTGTGGCCCTGAAAGATATTCTCAAACCGGGTGACGAGTTTCACATGGACTTTACCGTTCCCGTGACCGGGGACCTGGTAGACGATTTTCCCACTCAGACGGGCAGGGTCGGGCTCTTCGAACCACCGGGGAAAATGATCGTGAGTTTCGTGTCGAGTGAAAGCGACGCCGGACTCATCTTCGGCGAAACCGTAACCACGCTGCACGGGCTTGAAGACGGCGCCGCGGATATCGTCGCCGTCGGCGCGACGGAAGCCGATTTGGAATTTTTCGAATGGAGAATAACCACAGCTTCCATGGAATTTCGCAAGGATGCCGGCGACGCCTTTGATGGTGTCAATCAATGGCCGGACACGGCTGCAATTGACTGGGACATTTCACGTTGTGGTTTCGATTTCGAAGATCCCAACACCCAACAGGTCTATCCGGTCACCGGATTCGCGCTCATTGAACCCGCGGGTTCAACTATCAGAAGAATTGTTCATGTCGAGTACGGTGACCTGAATCAACTGATCGCCGAGATACAGACCGGCAACAGCTTTGCCCGCTCCATTATCACCAGGATCGAATTTGTGGGCGATGCGAGTATCCCGTTCCTGGGACTGGCCGGCCACATGGGGAGCGAAAATTTGTTGGGAACCATCGTTGGCAATATCGAGCTCAGTGGTTCTCCTCTGTTTGAGGGCGAAAGCATTGACAGTTTTCGTCTTGCCACTGTGGCTGACGGTGCTCGCCTTAGCCTGATTGGAGCGGGCGCGGTCAAAGACCCGGACTATCCCAGCGGCCTCATCCAGAACTTTTCGGTGAATGGAAATGGCGGCGCGTTCAAGCTTGAAGGTAACGCCAGCCTGTCTCTGCACCAATACACCATCAAGGGTACGTCCGCCTTGTTTTCCGGTGGCGCTATCCATCGGTCGGAAAATGCTGTGTTGTTCCTACTCAACTCCAGCGTTATCGAATGTACGGCGGGCGTGTCTGGCGGCGCAGTGGCGATCGAGGGTGGTAAACCGTTCGAAGAAGACAGACTGCCAGCCAAATTAAGCGGCAACCGGTTTAGCGACAATAGCGCCGTCCTCGAAGGCTGTGAGTTATTCATCCAATCGGACCCTCAGGTCCAGTTGGAGGTCCAGGTGGAGAACTCGTCGATCACCAACAGTGAATGTGAAACCGGTTTGATTCTAAACAACAATGGGAACCTCCTTCTTCAATCCAATGGGATTATAGGGCCGTTGGGTGGCACCAACCTTTCACTGCGTGGAATCTCGCACACCCGCACCCGGGGCACGTATTCGGTAAATCTGGGCAGCCAGTTCAGGCTGAACTCAGCCGACCAGCGCCCTCCAAAGACCGAGGCAGCCTGCGAACCTGCCGATGCGCAGGGCTTCGAATCGCTGGGCTACAACATCACCGATGATGACAGCTGCACCCTCGATCAGCCCACCGACCTTCCCAACACCGATCCTTTGTTATCGGTGCCGGATGAATTCGGCGTCTCCACGCCGCTACCGGGGAGCCCTGCCATTGACCACGGTCCTGCCGAATTGGTGACTCTGGGTGATGAGAATGACCTGGTGTTGCCCTGCGGCTGGGTCGATATCAACGGGACAGCCCGACCTCAGGACGGCAATGGGGACGGCATATTTGAATGCGACACCGGACCCGTCGAGGTGCCGGGCACAGGCGCGATCCAGGCCGGTCACTCGGGCGCCTTTTTCAATCCAGTGCGCAATGGCGAAGGCGAGTATGTGGAAATCTGGGAAAATGGCAGTGCCGTCATTTTCACCTTCACCTACCAGCCTGACGGCAGCGGCCCCGCCTGGATGATCGCCCTGGCGACAGTTGAAGGCAATTCTCTGATTGCCAACGAGGTCCTGCAGCCGGTGGGAACCGCGTGGGGTGACGGATTTGATGGCGATACGATCGAATACACGGATTGGGGCGGCATGTCCATGGTCTTCCCCGGCTGCACCACCGCCGACACGCCTGGCAACGTGAATTTCTCGGGCAATCGCGCCCTGGATTACGAAGCGCTGACCACCAAGGCTGTACGGGGTTCCGATATCGCCGGTTGCGATGCCTCCACCACGCCCAGCCCCTTTGCCCACCGGTCCGGGTCTTATTTCGACGCGGCGCGCAATGGCGAGGGCCTGGTGGTGCAATGGCTGCCAGACGGGCGGGTATTAGCCATCATGTTTACCTTCGGTCCGGATGGCGAGCAAATGTGGATTCTCGGTTTGGGACAGGCAGACGGAAATTCGGTGACCATCGACGCACTATACCCGGCGGGCTCCACTTCCTGGGGCAGTGATTTCAAAGCTGGTGAAGTTGTTCTCGAAGCGTGGGGCACCTTTACATTGACCTGGACTGGCAACGATTCACTGACTTTCGATTTCGAATCCCCGGTAGCGGGCTACGGAAGCGGATCGCTTGCATACCAGCGAATTTCGCAACTCCTGGGACTGCCCAGCCCTGAATAGAGAGACAATCACATGCAATCACATGGGGTCAGAGTCAAGTGCCAGAGTTGTTACTCTGGCACTTGACTCTGACCCCGGTTCATCTGCGCTCCTAAACCCAACAGCTTTATGACTCCCATCACAAAACGGCTTATTCTGCGACTCTCCACAGCGACAAAGTGCTACCTTCTCGCCTTTCCACGCTTCACGACCCGTACTGGCAAATATTTTCAGGTTCCCCTTTAACAGCAGCGGCCCATCTGTCAGCGGTTTGATGGACAACTCCCCACCTTCAGTAGAATGCCCCGGTCCTGTTTCTCCTACCGCACCTGAATCAGTAAAACCCGCTTTGATGTGCGAGTTATCACAAAATGGTTTGTTTTTCGATGCACCGCAGCGGCACAGCGCCGCCCGAAAGCGCGTCCCGGGCATGTCCTCAGAGAGACCATCGATATTCAACGCTCCGCTTACATACAGCGGGCCATTCTGGGTGACGGTGGTACGGTTTTCCTCGAAATCTTCTTCAATGCCTGAACCGTCGGAAAACGTAGCGGACAGTGCGCCGGTCGGGCAGCGTAGCAGCACATCGCGGATTCCATCATTCGAGGACTGGTCAGGTTCGCACCAGGGCTGACGGCCGCCAATAAACAATTCTCCTGAGGCCCGCCCGCATTCGCCATAATGAATGCATAAGCGACCATCCCAATGGACATCGCACTGCTTGCCAGTGTAGGTGTATTTCGTCTTCTCGCTCATTTGATTCTCTCTCAATGCAGGCCAGGTTTTGGGGGCGTTTCTATCCTACATGTAAATAGCGGTTCTCAACAAACGACTGAAAGATAAAATGAAGACATATTATGGACGCCTCCCTTGATTCAAGTGTTATTTCGGGCTTTTTTAAATAACAACGCCCAAATTCTTCCCGATTTCTAAGATACCTTCAAAAACGCATCGTGTTTGTTGTGATGGTGAGTAAATCTGGCCACGTATGAATTAGATTTCTTAGGGAGAGTCGTGGCTGTCTCAGTCCTTGATGTCAGTTCTCGCTGAGTTCTCGTCGGGAGAGTCGTGGCTGTCTCAGTCCTTTCCACAGCTCCACTTGACGCTAACTCCAATCACAGGACCAAATGGGGTAGACCAAAGAAAGCCAATGTGCCAATTTAAGTATCCAGCCCCTTTAATCCTTAGTGGATTCAGCCTGCCTTCCTGACTCAAAACGCTGCACAACCAGTAAAGTCTGCATTGGATGTCATATGCCCGGCCAAGTCTCCAAGGTCATTAATGTCTGGGCCGTGGCCTACCGTGATACCGTCCAGACCCAAAGTCACGGGGCCTACCGTAATTTTAGGTTTAAATGTCGAAAACTCCCAGTAACCGCGACGGGCTGAACCGGGCGGGCATCTGACCCAACGAACTGCAGTATCGCCACCAACTTCAACGGGTAAGTAAGGGACCTTAATTCCGACTTCGCCTTCTACACCTACCGAAGTCGAAGGCCTGGCGTCCGGGTCTATACCGTAGCTGATACCACCACCTACCCCCACGCCCCAACAAAAACCATAACCGCCCGCCCCGTCGCTGGACAATTGATACTTGTAGCCAAACCCGGCATGAGCGCTGGCGCCAAAGCCGCCAGCAGGTATTGTAAAACCGGGGAACAAGCCCGTGCGATCAACCAGATTGACCGGGTCATTGAGTACGTACGCATAGAGATTGACACTGCCCCCTCTGAACAATAGCGGGTCACGTGTCAGGAAGCGTCCGATGCGCGGATGATAATCCCGGATACCGAATCGCAGCAAGCCCGTGTCCGGCTCACGCAGGCCACCCGCAAAACCGATGTGTAATTCCAGGGAAGAATTGCTGTCACTGAGTACTTCGCCGAATGCGCTGTAGTCAATCACCTTGACGACGGTTCCCGTGGCATTGGCTACCACGCGAGGGCTGCCGATGTGATCGGTGCTGATGTAAAACCACGTACCGGCACGATCAACAGCATACAGCAGACCGGTTTCGTCGTAGTAGTATTCAAGCCAGGTGCCATCCGCTTCCCGCACCGCCGTTATCCTGTTCTGGCGATCCGGGTCACCATAGACGTAACTTGTTGTATCAGCATCTTCGGTACGGGCCACCCTTCGCCCATATCCATCGTAGGTAAAACTTACAGTTGCGCCAGCGACCGTCAATGAGAGTAATTCACCACGTGTACCATGACTGAAGGTTTCGTTTCCGATGACCGATGTCTGACCATCGTCATTGACCGTAACCGTTGCCCCGCCGATTGACGTGAGCCGGTCCTGCGTATCATAGGTCTGAACTATGGACGTGCCCATGTCCAGGTTGGTTCGATTAAGGTTTGCATCATAGGCGAAACTTTCGAGAGTGAGCGCCCCGTCCATAACGTCTGTGAGACGGTTGTCACTGTCATAGACATAACTTCTGTCATCGGCCACGGCCCCCAGGGTTTCCGTTACAGAATCCACCCGACGGTCATTTCGATAAGTGAGCGCAAGCTCATGCACCAGTATCCCGTTCACCGTGAGCGTGCGCGACGCAAGCAAACCGAGGCCGTTGACCGTCTGTTGCACTGTTGCGGTGCCATCATTGATGCTGGACATCGCACGCCGGGGATTAGCTCTCTGCCAGGTGAAAGGACCATCTCCGATCAGGCGGCCGTCTCCATCCCTGGTCAGTAATCGCTGGGTACCACTATTCAAAACACTGGTCTCTAACTGGAATGCACTGTCGTAGCTCAAGTCCACCTGGGCATTACTGACACCGCTCCAGGACATGCGTGTTACAAGGGGTCCGTCGTAATCCAGGTCGAGTACCTGGGGTGATCCAATCGCAGGAGTCCAGGTAGTCATGTCCACGTGTGTTGTCGCGGGAACATAGCTCGCCAGAATCGTACTCTCGGACGAGACCCAACCGGTCGGGCGCTGACTGGCATCGAACGTGCGTGTGGCTGTCCGGCCTCCGGGCAACGTCACACCGGCCAGGGAACCATCATTCCGGGTAACGTACTGCAGTGGCGACCCGCCAGGTGCGACATAGCTGGCGAGTTGGCCGTTGGGGTGATAACCAAAATTATGCACCGCGGAACTCGGCAGGGTCACGGTCTCGATCTGCCCCTCGTCCGTGTAGCCAAAGGCCACGCTATCACCACCAGTCCAGGTGACGGTCAAGGGCCGCCCGTTGGCATCATGGTCAAATGTCAGATTCAGGCCTTCGTTGTTGCCGATACTGGCCAGTCGACCGACGCCGTCATAGGTCTGGGTAAACACACCGCTGCCACGTGTTACCTGGCTCAGGCGTCCCGCAACATCATAAGCAATTACCGAGGGATCAAATGCCGGGTCTTCCAGGAGATTAACAAGTCGTCCATCGATATCGTAAGTTTGCGTCGTCACCAAACCCTCGGCGGAGGTGCTGGTGAAATTACGCAATGCGCTGTTCCAGACACTTTGACTTTGCTCACCATCGTATATAGTCGTGACGGTCAGTGTTGCCAGGTCGGACGGGTCGCCACCGTTGAATGTTGCCTGGATGTCATTGCTGGCATTCAGAGTCAGTCCGCCTGGCGTACGCACGACGCGACTGGCCTCAAACGGAGCTGATCCTCCCCAACGTGGATCAGGTGCCAGCGTGCTGTCAATCTCCAGGCCGTCTTCGAAAGTGACGAAAAATTGGCCATCAGCCGTTTCCATTGACGCCGTGATTCCGCCATAAGGCGCAACCCGCTCAAAAGCACGGCTCCCATCATCGTCCGGAACGCTTGCAAACCGGGTCATCGCGCCATTGGCGTCGCTCAATGTGACATCCAGGCCTGCGCCTGCGTTGTCATTCAGAAGCGCTGCGTATCCCGCGCGATTCCTGTCGAGTTCCAGGCGACCGAGCACGTCGTACTCGAACTCGCTGTCGAATGCCCGAAAATCGCCAAATTGCGTAAGGAGCCCACCCGCATCATGTGTCAATGATCGGGTTTCCCCTCCAGGGAATGCCAGGCTGGCCAGAAATCCGTTGCCATCGAGCGTCAGCGTGTTGGTTTCTCCGGTTTGCGCACTGATGACGATGGTTGACTCGTCGGGCCGGTCAATATCCATGTAAACGCCGTACGCTTCGTCTATACGGCCAAGCCGGAAATTCGAATCGTACTCGAACTGGAATCGCGTGATACCGGTTAGCGCATCAACCGTACGAAGATGTAAACCCGCACCACTGAACACGAATACCTCACTTGCATCGACACTCGGCACGAGGTAGTTCCCTTCCCCGTCGCCCGAAGTGCCCGAGGGGCGTACTTCCCTGATCTTACTGTTGCCACGGTCATTAACCAGCAATCGGCCATCTGGTGTCAGTGCCAGTCCAGCCGGAGTGAAGAACCGGGCCCCGACTGCTGGTCCACCATCGCCATCATTGCCTGCTGCACCCGGGATACCTGCATACGTTGTGATCGTTCCGTCCGGTGAAATACGGCGAATGATGTGATTGATCAGCTCATTGAAGAATATTTCACCCTGGGGGGATACGACGATGGCTTCCGCGTCAATACCGGTACTGGTTGCTGGTACACCACCTTCGACAGGTCTGCTGGACGAACCACCTGAAGTACCGTCTCCGGCGACCGTGGTGATCATGCCATCGGGGCCAATGCGGCGAATCCGGGTGCCCCGCGTGGTGCTGACCGCCGAACCGAACTGGGTCCCCTGGTCCACAACGTACAGGCTACCGTCTGGTCCTACTGCGAGGTATCCCGGAAACGCCAGTCGCGCATCAATTGCCAGGCCTCCATCTCCGTCGTAACCAAATCCATTTCCACCAGCAAATGTTTCGATAACGCCGTCAGGGCCGATCCGGCGCACCGCCTGGTTGCTGGAATCTGAGAAATAGATTGATCCATCGCTACCCAGAGCCAGACCTCGGGGCGACCAAAGCAATGCTGTAAGGGCTGGGCCACTATCACCCGCATACCCGGAGCTATCTGCAGTACCGGCGACCGGCGACCAGCTTCCATCAAGCTCGAGGCGACTGATTCGGTTGCACAGTGTTTCGGTGAAGATAACCGTTCCATCGGGTGCTTCCACTGCCATGGTTGGACGGATACCTTCAAACTGGGAAACATCTGGAAATTGGATGGATGTAACTTCGCAGCTCACACTGCCGCCTCCGGCGATAGTCACATCCGTTCCATCCGGTTGAATGCGCTTGATGAATACATTTGAACTGTTGCCGTTGGCGAGAATGGAGCCATCCGGCGCAACGCTCAAATGATAAATCGAGGGTGTCTGATCGAGGAGAGTATCAATCGTGTTACCAGGAAGTTGCCGGATATTCCCGGTGCCTTCGTAAACCACGCCTGCATCAGGGTCCAGCGTGTGGTGTATTCCGAGAGTCCATCCACCAAGTCCCACACCACGTGCGTCCCACAAGCCCAGGGTCTGGTTCGATCGGGTCTCCAGGTAATCGAAGGCCCCGCTGGGACCAAGAGATGTTGCGTTTCCGGCAACCCCAAAAGCCTGGGCAACACTCGTTGAAGCCCCTGTATAAATATATTCATAATAATGGCGAGTGCTGGTCACCAGCGTCTGACGGCCCTGCATCATGCGTCCGAACTGATCACGTCTGTCCCAGGTAAACGTTTCGGTGATGCCGGTGGTTACTGGTTCATACTCGTACACATGCTGTTGGCCCGCTATCTCCACGATGAGTTCTGACCTGGCTGGAACCGCCAGCGGCAAAACCTCTTCCGTAACAGTGATGTCTGCGGTCAGGGCACGGGTAAATCCGGGAACCCTGTTGCTACGGTAATGGAGCCGGACATTAGACCCTGCAAGGGTGAGTTCTTCGCCCAGAACACGGGTTGGACACTCAATGACCGATCCGGGACGACTACACGGATCCGGCTCTTCGGGCTCAGGCTCTTCCTCGGGGGGCGGTTCTGAATCTTCGGGTAACTCAAACGGCCAATTGCAATCGTATGGTGTAAAATGAGTAACGGGAATCCGCCAGAAAGAGTCACCAACAATGAACTCCGTGGCGATGATTTCGAGTTCTTCGGTGGTTATTCCCAGTTCATCGAGCTTGGCGCCTGCATCGGCCTGTCCGTCGCCATCGACATCAAGCAATGAGATGCCGGCATTAATGCTTATCACTTCGACAATCCGGCCGTTGTCTGAAGATAGCCACAGCCCGCGCTGTCTGCTGTAGTAGCCATTGGGAACAACTTCTCCGCTCGGGAATTCCAGGAAATTGTCCACGTAATACCAGGCTGGCTGGTTCAGCTGGACAGAAGCTGCGCCAGCACTAATTGCTTCGTCTGCGGAAAGCTCCATCGCATAGGTGTATGCGCTCCTTTCCGGCAAATCCCCGGGCATGCGGATTGGGCCCAACTCACCAACGGTATACTCGGTAATACGAAATTCCATGCTGGACAGTGGGGTAGTTGTGCCCGAGGGCATAACTATCTCAAAAGTCGTATCGGCAGGGAACAACAGCCTGCCGCTACGGGCACCACGCTCGTCGACTGTGGTTGAACCAACGGCCAGTTGGGCTTCGACGCTTCCTGCAGTCACAGTCGTCACCGCAGGATCCAGCATCACCAATGCCATGTCTTCGACCGCAACGTAGACATTCCACGGCACATTCACTCGACGCTGGGAAGGTAGCAACCCCGGCGCCGAGGCATCCACGACCAGCTCTTTCCCACCATTGACTGCCAGTCGGTAGCGACCATCCGGCTCAGAACTTGTCTGTCCGTACTCAGGGTGGTCGAGGATGGTGAGGGATACACCTGGAAGAGGCGAGCCATCGCCATCAAAAATGCGGCCATACAACACACTGGCTCGATCAAGTTCGATGTCTTCGGGATTGACTCCAACCTGAGGTGCATCTGGTCCGGAATAAAGAAACTCGATGGAAGAACGGAAATCCCCGCCAGGACTGGTCAATGGGGGGGTTGGCCTGATCGTACAGGTGACCGTCACGTCGGCAACTGAAGCGCCGTTGATGACACCCATACTATTCATCACTGTACACGCCTGGTCGGGGTTGCCCGGGTGTTGCCCGACCAGCACTTCGTAGTTCTCGCCGTCAGGCAGTTCATTCACAAAGGTGAAAGGCCCATTACTCAGGATGGAAAGATTCTCGTGACCCTCCAATTGCAGTGTGAGGCCAGTGCCCGTGAGTCCAATAACTTCTCCACCTACTGTGAAGCCTTCCGATTCGAAGCCATTTTGAAATATCAATTGCGCAAAACCAGCCAGCGGCAGCCACAATATGATGAAAATAATCCACCTCATGCATTGAGTATAGGCAGCGCTAAAGCCTTTTTCATGAAATCCGCGCCAATTGAGCAACTCTTCACTTCAGCAGATCGGCCAAATCACTGAGATATGTGAACCAAATCGCGCCAAGACGCATCTTCACCTTAGGATACTTCATCATTCAAAAATGGGTCCGGATTTATGTTCAATCCGGACCCGTTATTCGTAACTTTGAGCTATGAAAGACATGGGTGTCCTGACCTTTTTCTTTTGAAAGACATGGGTGTCCTGACCTTTCTTTGACCTTTCTCGGGCAAATAGCCAGGACTAAGTTCATGCGCTCAACCGGAACCAACTGGCTCCGGCTGAATGCTGAACCACCAAATCCCAATCCTCCCCACTATATTTGAGTCTATTCAAGGTTTCGAGTTACAAACACCACGCGACAAGCCATATAATCATTCGCTGATTAGCTTCTGACTGGAACAAACCCCAATGGTCAATAATAATCAAAGACTCGGAGCTTTGATCTTTCTTTTCTTAGCCGAATTACTTCTGTTTGCAAACATCTTCATTTTCAATACGTTTGAGATTATTGGGAATAACACTGCAGAGTTCGAAGTGGGGCTTTCCAATATGCTTGGCCCACTCGGTCTTTGGGCGAGTGCAGTTATTTTCATCACGTTTCTACCAGGCTTCTTTTTGCCACTAGCATTCGTCAGAAGGTACGCATCATTCTTACTCATGCTGGGTGTTCTTACCTGGTTTCAGGCAAACTTTTTTTTGTGGGACTACGGCGTATTCGATGGACGCAACACAAATTGGGGAGAACTTGATGTTTATGGATGGCTGGACATAAGCCTTTGGATCGGCTTGTTGATTATTTCACTACGCTATGTCAGTCATTTACTACCTATCCTGGGTCTGACGGCATCAATACTGATTATCGGTCAGACAGCGCTGCTTTTCGTTCAAACGGGGTTAACACGGGACAACTGGACAAAAGACCTTTCTTCAACGGATGAAATACCGGTGAATATGCTTGAAGTTTCAAAGCAGGCAAATATTGTCCACATCATTCTGGACAGTATGCAGACCGATGTTTTTCTTGATTTGGTAGAGAAACAAGACTTATTCGACGAGTTTGCAGGTTTTACACTGTTTTACGAAAATGCTGGTGTCACTCCGCATACCTCATTCGCGATACCCGCAATATTCTCCGGTGAGGTATTTGATGGATCTCAATCACCTTCATCTTATTACAAAGATGCTATGACCGATGGTTTTCAGAACAAACTCTACCAGGCTGGGTTTACAGTCAACCTGATTCCCCAGTTGTCAATGCGAGATAGCAACTATTCGAATTACTATAAAATCCCGGGAAGTTACATGGGTACAGTCGAAGATGTTGAGCAACAGAGTGCAGCGCAACTCCTGGACATCGCACTTTTCAAAAGTGCACCGCACTTTTTAAGAAAAGCTCTTTACGACGAAGGTGAGTGGTTTCTATTGTCAATGGTAATGGCAGGAAGGGATATGCCTGTCAGATCTTTTCTGGAAAAAAGGTTTTTTAGCGACTACACACAGGATCTTAAACTTGGTAGCGACACGCCAGCCTATCATTTTATTCACTTGATGCCACCTCACCCTCCTTATGTGACACTGGCAAATGGTCGTTATGCGGGGCGAGTCCTGCCTAACACGCGTGAAAACTATCTGAATGAATCTCTGGCAGTCATTGAATTGATAGTTCAATACATCACGAAACTTAAATCCCTGAGTGTTTACGACAACTCCATGATCATCTTGCAGGGTGACCATGGTAGTCAAATCAAGCCAGTCGTAAACGGCAAACAAATACAAACTTGTGTAAGCCGAATGCCGACGCTGTTAGCGATAAAGCCCTCATACAGTGACGGAACGTTAAAAATCTCCCACGCACCTACAAATCTTCTGGATGTGGCGCCGACTATACTAAGTACGTTGGGTGATGAAGGTCAGTCGGTATTTGAACTGGATGATTCTTTGGCACGCCAAAGACCATTTATGATCTTTGATGGTGAAGGCGATACTGCAAAAATCACAACCTACTCAATAAATGGTAGTGTGTTTAGCTCGGAAAGCTGCAGGCGCAGTGAATCCCGGAATATCAGTGCCATGACTGGCCACTTCCAATTGGGTACTGAGCTCCAATTTGGTTTAACAGGTAATGCAGATTCATTTATGGGTGCTGGCTGGAGTGCCTGCCAAGCAGATTATTGTTGGACAATAGGTAATCAGACCGAGCTGGTCCTGCCAATTGATAAAGTTACGACAGATCTTGAATTGCAAATCTATTTCAAACCTTTTGTGAACGAAAGTAAAGCCCATCAACAACGCATTGGTGTCTCTGTCAATGGTACTCAACTAACAGAGTGGCTTGTTTCAAGCTTTACGTTCCAAGATGCAAGCGTCCGAATCCCTGTAGAACTCGCACAGAGAGAAGAACTCCAAATAAGTTTTCACTTCCCCGATGCTGCATCACCCAAAACCCTTGGCCTTGGAGCAGATGCGAGAATTTTGGGGATGGCAGTACGGTCGCTACACGTAGATGCGATAAGCAATAATTAAGAACCATTAAGAGGCCGGATACGAATGGCACTTACTTAAGATGAAATAACCAGTAAAACCAACGGTTTCATATTTCAGACATGAGTAGGAAGATAGTCAATTCGCGACTCTCAGACTTAACTTGACCCCATTTCCAGGCTGTAATTACGTTGGTTTCGGGCTTAAGTAGGTACCATTCGGGCCGGATACATTTTCCTACATTAAATAACGCCAAAAGCCATATTACAAGTGATTGCCTAAGGGCAAGACAATGACTCCAGAATAGTGGAGTTAGTAGATGGAGAAGCCTATTGCCTCGCGTGCTACCGATACATTGAATTAAACCCGCTACGTGGTTATGGATTCGGCAAGCCGAGTCTTTGCATCAGAATTTCATATCTCGGATCACTGCGCAGCACGTCAAAATCCGGCCTCAAACCGAGGTAAATCAGTTCCAGGGAGCCTCTATCCCCGGCTTTCTCCAGCCACTCGAATGCCCGGTTGACTTCACCTGCCTGTGCATAAGCGGAGCTGACTCTGAACGGGTCAACATAGTCCAGCTTCGATCGTGCGGCCATCTCATCGGCCACGGCCCGCATAGCACCCCGGGGTCCTGACTCTGCGTTGCCTCTCGCCAGGGCGTCCAGCAGCCCGGTATCGTTCATCCGGGTCAGGGTGATTCGATACTCTGCCAGCGCCTCTTGCAACATTCCTTTTTGCCAATAGACCAATGCCAGTAACCAATTTACCGGATAGTCGGGATTTTTTTTCAGGAGTTCCTGCGCTTCCGCGACAGATTCGTCATAACGGCGCATCAGGTATAGATGGTAGAGAACCGGCAGGTTGGACGCAATTGAGAGGGGATCGATGGTCCGGGCGTACTTAACTTGAGCCAGGCTTTGCTCCAACCGCCCGGAAAGCATGAGATAATCCGCATAGCCGTGGATTGTCATAGCATGGTTTGGGTTGAGTCTCAGCGCCTCTTCAAAAGACTGGCCGGCCCCTGGCCAGTCCCTGCTGAATAGCCTTACCCAGCCCAGGGCCGCGTGTCCCTCAGCGAGCCAATTATCCAATTCCAGCGTTTTCAAAGCAGCGACTCTTGCCAGCATTATTGCCTCGCCGGGTGGTTCATTTCCGAAATAGGCAATAAGCAGGTGAGCGCTGGCCAGTCCCGACCAGCCAAGAGCAGAATCGGGATCCATTTCAATTGTCTGCTCGAAGTAGCCGAGGGATTTTTGAAAATCCTCGACGTTAAAACGGTTGAGAAAGTACAGTCCCCGCAGGTACGCTTCGTTGACAGCCGGATCAACCGGGCCGGTACTCGCCAGTCGTTTTTCATCTTGGGGTCGAAGGGAAATTTCGATTTCATCGCTGATTGTCCGGGCGATTTCACCGAGCAGGGCCAACACGTCTCTCACATCGCGATCATAAGTCTCAGCCCATATGTGTTCATCCGTTTGGCCGTGTATCAACTGAGCGGTGATTTTGACCTGCTCGCCCAGCAACAAGGCCCCGCCTTCCACGAGTGCATCTACGTTCAACTCACTGGCAATTTCCGCGACCGTCTTGTTGCTGGCCTTGTAGCGCATCGTGGATTGGCGCGAAATGACTTTTAGACCGCTGATTTTTGACAGATCAGTGATCAGCACGTCATGGAGTCCTTCAACAAAGTAATCCTGTTCTGGATCACCCGCCAGGTTGTCCAGAGGAAGCACGGCCAGTGACCTGATACGGGGCGCTTCCTCCGTGCCCGGTATCCCGGTCTGAATGTCGAACAGGTCCAGGCTGAACGAGATGACGGCAATGATCAGAAGCCCGGCAAAAACCAGGGCGCCATACGTTGCCCTGCGGGACTTTACCCGGACCGGTCTGTTCTTGTCGGGTGCTTCGATTACCTGGACCTTGGTGATGAAACGGTATCCCAGGGAGTGAACGGTTTCGATGTATTTAGGCCGGGAAGCGTCGTCTCCAAGCGCCTTGCGAAGCCGGGCGATCGCTTTGCTGAGAGCAGATTCGGATACGACCGTCTCGCCCCAGACCGAATCCAGCAGTTCATTCCTGGCTACCAGGCGGTCATGGTTCTCAATCAGAAAGACCAGGAGCTTCAGCACAGTAGGCTCGAGATGTACGATGTGCCCGGAATGGAGGAGTTGCCACGTTTCCAGATCAACGACAAATTCGTCAAAACGGTATCCGCTGTGTCGGTTCACGAATCCACCTCCGTCAGGGAGTCTGTCCCGGTACCTGCTGCAGTAATGCAGTCTCTACAGTATTTCACGTCCTCACAGTCACGACAAGAACCACGATTTTGTTGTTAATCGAGCGTACTTCCAACTGGTCACAAGATCGTCAAGATATGGTCACCAAAGGGTCAAGACCCGAACCACGGGATTTTCTACACTGACACTGAACCATTGAAGGTTCAAGAAACAGTGAAAGTAGGAGAACGATATGTTTGCAAGGATATTGAATGTTTTGCCGGCGCTGTTGGTGACAGTAGTGACTGGTTTGCTTCTGACCCAAGTCGCGACCGGGTCCGACAATGGTCATGGATGGAAAAGAGGTTACGGTTTGATAGAGGTCAATGCCACGGATGACCTGTTACCTGGCCCACCCACAGGTGAAGTTTATTGCTCGGAAGGCGTTATCGACATGACTAATCCATTGATGCCAATTTGTCCCGAGGGCGCTTCGCTCGAAGTCCGCAACGTTACCGGAGAGTCCCGGATGTACTCCGACGATCCGCGGATGTCCGGACTGATGACGTATGTTTCCAATGCCAGTTTCGACGCCGACTACTTTACCGGCCCCGTTTGGGGCACCTGGCTGCTGGAGGTTGAGGCCTGTGATGGTGTCTGGGAAGGCACATGGACCGGCGACCGGACATTTGTGCCAGGCCAATTGAACCCCGTGGACGCATTCTTTCTTCCGGGCTTTGGGGGCGTCTGGATCAGCAAGTTTGAGCTTCGTGGCCACGCCGAGGGGGACTGCATTGACCGGTTCCGGATGAAAGGGATTGAAATCATCACCACGCTCACCCCAATGCCCGTGCCCTACGAAATATTAGGACCCCTGTGCGAACCTGCCGGGTGTTTGCCTGAAGGTGTCAGCACGTCGAAAGTCTTCAGGCGCTGGTGGCGTTAAACGGACGCGACTGCATGCACGGACATCGTTTGGAAAACGTCACAACCCCGTCATGGAAGGGTCAAAAACCGATTTGCAGGGTTTCCTAAACTCGGTTTTAACCTGAACCAGTCATGGTTCACCAGCGTACAAGAGGAGGATTAAATCATGAGAGGCGAGCCATTCAGGAACATTTTCTGTCATTTGCTCGGGGCCATCATCGGCATTTCAGTTTTTACTGTTCCGGGGTCGGTTGAGGCTGCATACACCCATGGCCAGCAGCCGGGAGGACACCTGCTGATCACCGAAGTCTATTTGGACTGTGACGGCGAATTTCAAACCATTGAGATATATGGGAACCGCTTCCTGTTTGGCAGTGACCCGGTTGTCATGCTCGGTGATTACCCCGATCCATTGCTCATCGTCGGTCCGACCACCGACAATCAGATTTTAGCCGAGGCTCCGCCTGGTCTGTGCGACATGACCGGCGATTTTTTGCTCACCGTTGCGACAGGTCATGGACAGAGCCAAGGCGACGAATACGATCTGACAGTGGGTGCGGCAGGCCCGAAGGGTGAAACCGGGGCGGCGGGACCAGCTGGCCCCAAAGGCGATTCGGGTGAGCAAGGACCGCAGGGAGAGCAAGGCGTTCAAGGACCTGCTGGCCCGAGTGGCGAACCAGGGCCCGTTGGATCCCAGGGCCCGCTTGGTCCAACCGGACCACAGGGTCCGGCAGGCCCGCCTGGTGATGTCGGAGACCTTGAAAAAGAAGACCGTGACGAAATCAATCAGATGATGGTGTATCAGGTTCTCGTTGACGGGTCCATGCTGATGATCGAAGGCGTTAACTTCGATAACAACTCACCGGCGATTCCGGTGGTATACATCGGTGGTGATCAGCAAGCTGTTCTCAGTCACACAGCCAATAGTATTGAAATCGTTCTGATTGATCCTTATTTGCCGGAAGGCAGCCATATGCTTACGGTTGAAACCGGGTCTTCACGCCTGCAATTCGATGCATTTGAGTTCACGCTGCACCGGGTCTATGAAGACAGGCCGCTGGAGCAAGGCCCGCTCGAAGCCCAGATATATGCGCAGTTGGTGGTTCACAAAGTATTGGTGGACGGCTCCAGCTTGGTGATTGAGGGCGTGAACTTTGATAACAACTCCCCGGTAATTCCGGTGGTACGCATAGGTGGTGTCCAGCAATTTGATCTTAGTCACACAGGCAATAGTATTGAAATCGTTCTGGCTGATCCTTATTTGCCGGAAGGCAGCCATATGCTTACGGTTGAAACCGGGGCTTCACGCCTGCAATTCGATGCATTTGAGTTCACGCTGCACCGGGTCTATGAAGA
>RCNC010001851.1_pt1 | contig 17200 bp, 12 predicted proteins | sample 2041301 | NCBI WGS metagenome assembly RCNC01 (sample SAMN09708231, study PRJNA481090) | Marine sediment metagenome, whole genome shotgun sequencing project. | biome: marine sediment; feature: ocean; material: sediment; isolation source: Sewage treatment plant 13A marine sediment (STP13A) ... | reverse complement strand
CAACATCGCCTATGTTTGCAAACGTATAACGAAAGAGCATCGGGAGTTCGAAATAATTTATATTGTATACTGTGGAAGTGCTTACCGGAGGTTCGGTTATAGTAATATACTGTCTGGAGCCTTTATTAGCATAAAGAAATTCCTGCTGCACACTAAACGCATCAGTAATTGGAAAGATAAGAATAATACCTCCGGTGAATCCATGTCGAGCATCGGATTCGACCTCATAAGTAATGTCTGCTGGCATGGTTCCATACTGCATGGCCATGTTGTAGCCGGCTTTAAAACCAAATTGTATCCCAGTTTGAGCCATTAAGGTGTTGCCTATTAAAAACAACAGAAAAGATATGGTCAGTAGAACTTTTTTCATGCCCTTTAGATTTTCTAAATAATGATTCAATTTCTGCTTTTCGATTCTTTCCAAATCGTTTCAATGTAAGAAGATAAATGTATTATCAAACCCTTTGCAACTTGGAGAAACTGTATCTGTGTATGAATCCTTAAAGCTTTCATTGCACTGTAATACAATTGTTACTAGTAAAAGTTCACGCCAAAGGGCAATCATAATTATGTGACCTTGATAAAGTGTGCCAGAAGAAACCTGCTGATTAAATGCTTTTATTTAGAAAAATCATTCGACAGATATTTTCACTAAACAGTTGTGATATTTTTAACATATTCGGAAAGAACATATTTGCCTGATTTATGTTTTTTTACAAGCAGTTGAATCCAAACGTGAGAAAAATGAAAAATAGTCACTTCGGTTTGAAAGTTGCAGTTATTTTACTTACTCCATTATTAATCAGTTGCGAAAAGAAAGAAACTGCAACCTTACCTGCACCACCATCGAACTTAGAAGCTATCGCTGTTTCTACAAGTCAAATAGATCTCTCATGGACGGACAACTCCGAAAATGAAACCGGTTTTGTCATCGAACGGAAAACAGGAATACAAAATTACTCTTCTGTGGCAACAAAAGGAATAGATGAAAATACATTAAGTAATTCTGGTCTTACAGAAAATACCAACTATTCATACCGGGTATACGCTGTTAATTCGGAGCATGAATCTGGTGACTATACCAATGAAGTAAATGTCACAACCTTGGAGGCATTGAAAGTTACTGATGTTGATGGAAATGATTATCCGGTGGTATCCATAGGCACTCAATTCTGGATGGCAGAGAACCTAAAAACCACCAAACTCAATGATGAGACCATGATACCACTTGTAAGCGAAGACCAGGAATGGAACCGCTTAACAACCCCAGCATATAGTTGGTACAACAACGATCAAAGCAATTATGGAGAGATCTACGGCGCGTTATACAACTGGTATACAGTGTCCACTGGAAATCTATGCCCTTCCGGGTGGCATGTGCCAACAGATGCAGAATGGACAACTTTAATTAATTTTCTTGGGGGAGTTGAAGTCGCGGGTGGCAAACTTAAAGAAGGTTCCACGGCCCATTGGATCGCCCCCAACACCGGAGGAAGCAACGAATCAGGCTTTAAAGCACTACCCGGAGGCTACCATAACTCCACCGGTTCATATAATTTAAATGGTGCATTCGGCCGCTGGTGGACTTCAACAGAAAACGATGCACAAATTGCTTTGTACAGGGTCATGGGCTACAATACTACTGCCGTTGATTCGAGGAGCAATATTAAGGCAAGTGGATTCTCTGTCCGTTGCGTGATGGATTGAATAAAATCCACCTTCTTCAAAAAGCTATTAGGGCTTGTTTTAAATGGGATTGTTTTCTTTAATTAACTCTCCCACTTTCTTAAGTGTTTCGACATCAATATCACGGATCTTACCTTGGTAATTTGGACCAACATCAATAGAGAAAATATTACCATATTTAACTGCACCGAGATAGTCTTGATAAAGTTTTCTCGCCGGATGACAAAGGGAATCATGTTTTGGTAATGAATAAAACCACATTGCTCCACCCTCATGAGGAGGCAAAATTGGGTAAGTAAACTCAGCCGTCAGATACCCTTTGTAATTAGCCTCTGCATCTTTATTATATTTTGTTGCATCTGCATCTCCAACAGGTCCTGGTTTCCCCATTTCTCTTAAGGACAATCTACCCGCTGGTTCTCCATGATTAAATCCAACAAAACAATTGGGTTGAAACTGATGAATCCATTCAACGGTTTCCTTATGGTTCAATCCACCATCTCCAACAGCATGATCCATCCAAAAAAATTCGATAGGGCCATATTGGGTGCAAAGCTCTTCTAACTGTGCTTTTTTCATTTCAGGATTTATACCTTTTCCCTGATTACCCCCCTTCCCATCCAAAGCTCCAGGCCAGTTCCAGTCGCCTTCAGAGAAATAGAGTGCCAGCTTGATCCCGTATTTGTCACATGATTTCCTTAGTTCCGCCAGGACGTCGATGCCAATGGGGCTGTTCGTTACCTTTTTATCAGCGGTTTTTGTATCCCACAAACAAAATCCATCGTGATGTTTTGAAAGAAATAAAATATACCCCATCCCTGCATCTTTAGCTACCTTGCACCATTGATCTGTATCGTAACCTGTAGCTTCAAAATAAGAAGCATCCTTATCTAATGTAGGTGTCCATTCTTGTCCATAGAAAGTACTGAATGACCAACAGATAAACATACCGAATTTCATATCTGAAATTTCTCTGGCCCTAAGGCTGTCGGGTATTGTCGTTGTACTAATTGTATCAGAATTTTTGTTTTCAGTTTGGTTCTGATTCAGATCACCTTTATTACTATTGCATGATAATACTATTATTATTAGTGCAATGGAAAACAAAATCTTATTCATTTTTGTCTTTTTTAAATTAGCCTACAACGTTCTAATGGTATGACCATGTGCCGACATAAGTAGGATTTTAGTCTTATTTAATCGTTATAGCAGGTTAGTGTTTTATAGTTAAAATATGGGATAACCAGGCATTGGTTATCCCATGTGTTGTAGCCAGTTACTCCACTATAGAGTTATACAAATCTTCTTTAAAATCTTCTTTTTTCATTTGATTACCAATTTTTGCACTTTTCTCTTTAAAACTTTTATTGCTAAGTAATTCTAAAACTTTCGGTTCGAGATTTTTATTGGTTATTCTACTTATTTTAATACCTTTTGGTCCAACTCCCATGTCAAAAATAATTTTATCCCAAACAAACTGGTCCATAAAATGCGGGATTATCATTGATGCACAACCATATTTTATTGCTAAATGTGTGGTTCCAGAACCGCCGTGTTGAATTACGGCATACATTTTCGGAAAAATCCAATCATAAGAAATTTGCGACACAAAATAAATCAATTCTGAATTGAATTTATCGGGTTTAACTAAGCCACCAGAGGCTGTATTTATGATGGCTGGTATTTTATTTCGTTCAAGAATTTCAAGAATTATTTTAGTTTTTAGTTTAGGTTCAGGATTAGGCATTGAGCCGAAAGTGATAAACAATATTTTTTCATGTTTTTCTATGAATTCTGTTAGTTTTTTTTCGGGTTTCCAATCTGTTTTTCTCTTTAATTCCTGATGTCCTAAAACTTTAATATTACTTTCCCAGTAACTTGGTCGTGGAAATAAACTTGGCGAGATTGTATAAATAAATTTTCTACTGTGAATTATGTTTTTTAGTTCCCTTCGTGTAATTTTATCTTTGATTTGTAGCCACTTTTTTGCAGCCATAGTTGCTGTAACAACCCCAAAGTCAGAAAGTTTAAATGTTAATTTATTAAAAAAATCCCCATAATTTTTACCAAAAAAAAATGTATGTCTTTTTATATAATGAAAATATGCGAAAGGGCATACAAAAATTGTTTTTCCTCTGTTTTTATATTCCCATAATAATGGATAAATATTTTTTGAATGATAAACTATTCTATCTGGTCTTTCTTGTTTAACAAGTTCGTATAACTTAAATTCTTTTTCTTGCGGGATTTTTTGACTTTGAGCAAGTCTCATTAGTTTGATATAGGCAAAGAATTTTTTAATTCCAGACCCTCCCATAACTGTTCTATTGGCATCGCTTTCAAGTACGTCATCATTTTTTCTTCCCAAAGACGCAAATTCTATATCACAACTTTCTGTCAGTTCTCTAAATTGTTCTGAAAATGCACAAATAACCTGATGTCCTTTTTCTTTTAGAATTTTTCCAATTGCTAAAAAAGGTTCAATATCTCCTCGTGTTCCTATTGATGTTAAAATTATTTTCATCAGCTACTCTTTTTATTGGCTACAACACAGGAATATAAACCAGGTGTTTATATTTTGCAATTATAATTCAGACAGCATCTTATAATTTGATCTCCTGGGTTCCGGGAGTCAGAAGGACCTTATTGTTTTCCCAGATAAAGGTACCTTGAAGGCCTTCAGGCAGAATAATGGTTCCTTTGACTCCTGTTTCCCCCTTCCTTTCTAATTGAACACTGATCGTTCCCGCGGGATGGGGCATGGCAGCCTCAATTTGCTGAAGATTGCCCAGGGCCGGTACAATATTCACCGACTTGAATCCTGGTTCGGCAGGGGTGATACCGGCTACCAGTGAAAGGAAATGATAGAGGGGACTGGCCGACCAGGCATGGCAGTCAGAGCGGTCCTTGTAGTCACCCTCCTGGAAGGTGGTGAGTCCGTTCGCCAGCATCCGTTCCCAGGACCCCAGCATATCTGTATAGCCATCTGCCATACCATTCTGCTTCATAGCCTGGAACAGGTAGAAGCGGAAATAGATGGTGGTGGGGATCAGGGTGGAATCGTTCAAGATCTTTTCCATGACCTCTACCTGGTCATCCTCCGGGAAGGCACCGGTGAGGAGTCCCCAGATATTGGTGTGCTGGGAGAATACCCCGTCTTTGTAGAGTTCATTCCGCGTGGGATCATCCATAGGCAGATCGGACAGCAATCCACTCGAATAGTCAAAACATAAGTTGTAGACCGCCTTCCTGGTTCGTTCTGCCTGAATGAGAAACTCCTGTGCCCTGTGCGCCAGTTCCTGGGAATTGTCCAATTCTGCAAACCAGTTAAATAGCTCTGCAGCCCGGTCAAGCGCATATACATAGTTGAGGCTGATCAGAGCAGAGTGCCCGAGATCCGATCCGGGAGGTGATCCCACCATAAATCCATCGGTCCAGTCGGCAAAATTGAACCACTCCAGCGGCCCAAGCATTCCTGTAAAATCGATGCGCCGTTCGAACCAGCCCAGAACGGCCTCCATCCCGGGAAGGAACTGCCGCAGGAATTCATCGTCCTGCCTGTACATATAGTAGTCGTGCACCATATCGACCCAATAAAGGGAGAAGGCAGGGATTACCTGGGGGATGTTGGAAGGTCCACGGGAAAGAGTGAGACCTTCGGGCATGCGGCTTTGGTCGGCCAGCTCAAGGGCATTTCGCATAAGGCGGTCATCGCCTGCAACCGAGAGTGAAACCAGTGCCTGGATACGGGCATCGCCCAGGTACTGCAGCTGTTCGTAATAGGGACAGTCCATATAGGTCTCCCCGGCACAAAGCCGGGCAGTGCGCCAGCCTACATCCCAGATTTGCTCATGTGTGGGATTGTCGCTGGAGAAGGATCCCTTCTCCTGGAAAGGATAGGCGTTGAAATCGCCGTAAATATCGTGTATGACCAGGTTATCTTCCCCGCAAACAATATCGAGTTGCACATAGCGCCAGGTGCGCAGCCAGAGGGGTTGAAAGGTACGATTGGCTCCTCCGTCGGCCAGGATGAGATCGTGGTAACCCAGAATCTCTTTGCCCTCTATCAGATCGCGGTTCCCTTTGGAACCATCAGGTTTGCGCAGCGACTCAGCATAGGTAAGTTTTATCTTGCTGCCAGGTCCCCCGCTAAATTTTAGCACCGGGTATCCCACAGTAAGCTCACCCTGGTCAAGCAGCAGACTTACCGTATCGCCGGCAGCAACGACAAAAGCTTTGTTGCCTCCAAGAAAACCTTCAGGTATTTCCATACCAACACTTCGGGCCACGTGGTCGAAGCGAATCTCTCCCGATTCCATCAGCGGAATAGTACGGGGCACCAGCATCCAGTTAACTCCATGCATATAGCCTCTTCCTACACCTTTCCCAACTCGTCTTGAATCAGTCCACAGGCTAGCATCGTAACCTGCCTCTTTCCAGCCCCAGGGATAGAGGTCGGCCTGGAACTGGTCAGTGGGTCCTGCCACATAATAGCCCCCCACATCAGCTCCCGAAACCGGGATGGGGGAGTAGGCGCTGTTTTGCGTCACCCTCCAGGTACCGGGGGTATTTAATTCCGCATCTCCTCCCACGCTTTTATCCGATTGGAAGATAAAGGCGGTCATCCTTGAAAACATAGCTGCCGGGCGCTCTTCACCCAGATTGAAGACCTCCACAGCCAGCACATTGTCGCCTTCCACCAACCAGGGCCCCAGGTCAATGGTCTCGTAGCGCCAGTAATTGAAGCTTCCCTTGGCCGGACCCGTGGTGATCATCTGTCCGTTCACCCAGAGCTTATAACGGTTATCGGCCGAAAGGTGCACCACCAGTGATTCGGGTGGACTCTCCAGACGGAATTCGTTCCGAAAAAGGAATACCCCGTAGTCTAGTACCGAGGCAGTAGGATGGGTAATCCAGTCAGCCTGCCAGGAGTGTCGTTCCTGGTCCCAGGAGGTGTTAACGGCAATGTCGGTTTCCTGGCATATGCCCTTTAAGGAAATCAGAAGAGCCAAGGAAAGCATAATGTGTAGATATTGTCTGGGCTGATTCATTTTCATGAAAATTTGATTTACAATTATTTATACCAAATGTAAAGTATGTATTACAAATGGTCTGTATAAATTAGCTAAATTCTCCAAGCATTTAAAATATTGTTGCCTCTCATTCGTCTACAGAAGTAAAGAGCAAGTAAAACAAAATGACCGCCGAGGACAAAATACAAATTGAGAAGCTGGTTGAAGAGGAGCAGGGAAGGCTGCTTAGCTTTATCCGCAAGCGTGTAGACCACGAAGAAGATGCGCGGGATATCGCACAGGATGTCTACTACCAGCTTACGGTGGGTTTCGACGACATTCGGTCGGTCGCCTCCCTTACCTCCTGGCTCTTTTCGGTGGCGCGCAATAAGATTACAGATTATTTCAGGAAGAGTAAACCGGAACTGCTTTCAGACAAAGTGGTACCTGGAACAGACGGGGAGGAGGGGCCCCTGATGATGGAGGATATCCTGCCAGCCCTGACCCGCTCCCCGGAAGATGAGTATATGCGGACGGTGATCTGGGAGAACATTGAGGCTTGCCTCGATCGTCTACCCGAAGCGCAGCGGGAGGTATTTGTAATGAACGAATTTGAAGACTTGAGTTTTAAAGAGATCTCTGAACTCACCGGTGAAGGGATTAATACCCTGCTGTCGAGAAAGAGGTATGCGGTGACTTACCTGAGGGAACAGCTACTAGAATTGTATAATCAGATTAAAGAAAAATAAACATAAAAACAGATAATCATGAAAGCAAAAAAAGGTTTAAAATATGCAGGATTTGGTGTGCTGGGAGTAGCCGCCATGATCGGATTCACCTTCGTGGTGATGTGGCTCTGGAACTGGCTGGTGCCAGAAGTGTTTAACGGTCCCGTGCTGACCTACTGGCAGACCCTGGGTCTGCTGATCCTCTCCAAGATCATCTTTTCGGGAATCGGTGGAAGAAAGGGTGACAAGTCAAGTCACTCAAGAAAGTACCACTGCAATGACGATTTTTCCAAAAGCAGATGGAAGCAGAAGTACGATGCCAAAATGAATGGCAAAGTGGAAGAGAAAGATTCGGAAGGAGCGGATGAAGGAGAAGTGATCGTTACGGAATAAGCCCACACATCAGGCCAGAAAATGATAAGAGACCATCTCATCAAATTGAATGAGGAGGTCTCTTTTTATGTTTTACCTGTTCTGGTACAAATTACCTCCGGAAATATCAATCTGGCGCTGGGGAATGGGATAGTTTACATCTTCGGGTCCCACTGTTGCTCCGCTCCAGTACATCAAGTTTCCCCAGGGCATGGTTTTTTCAAATTCCAGGATCCTGCTCAGCTCTGATACTACGTCGTTCCACCGTTGCAGATCGTAATAGCGATGTCCTTCCTGGCCCAACTCAAGTTTTCGCTCAAACTTGATGGCCTTTAATGCAAATAGCATATCTGGAAATGCGGGATAGAGATCAATAACATAATTGGCCGCGTGTGTGATCCCATCCTCCTCCTTAACAAAGCCATCGGGATTGGCGGCCCTGGTCCGCACCCGGTTCACCTCGCCCAGTCCCAGGTCGTCCGACCCGGTCCTTGCCTCACATTCGGCCTTCAAAAGCAGCACATCTGCAAATCGGATCATCCGGTAGCCATTGGCCGTGTAGCCTGAGGTCCAGTTCCCCACCTCTGTATAGATACCCTCCTGGGATTTTTTGTAAACCTGTTTTTTAGGACTGTAGGGGCCTGCATAGCTCTGATCCCGTATCCAGTCTGATCCGGTGTGATCCCCCCAATCCCAGTAGGGGATACCCCTTCGTCCCACGGCCCAGTCCAGCCGTGGATCCACTCTCCCCATATACTCTGTAAAGGGGGTTTCCGGCAATATGCCCTGGTCGCTGCTAACATTTTCATCGTTGTAGCTCTCCAGGTAGGGCAAGCCATCCGGATCGGTCCGGAAGGAATTCACAAAGTCCTGGGTGGGTTGAAAGAATCCGCAACATCCTCCTGGAGAAGCACCTGACTTATAGGGAAAGTTCAGTACTTCGCCATAACCAGCGTTGCGTCCGCCAGAGCCATCATTTACAGAGTACTGCACCGTGTAGACAGATTCTACCCCATTACGAAACTCAATATCGAAAACATCCCCATACCTGGCTTCCAGACTGGCAATCTGTCCGACCGGATTGGTGCCGCTTTCCGCAACCTCTGAAAGTAGTTCAAGAGCAGTATCATAATCACCGTACATCTGCATCAGGGCCTTGGCCAGGAATACCTGAGAAACGGAACGATTAAAGCGACCCACCTGTTTCATGTTCAGGGGAAGATTGGTCCCCTGCATCAGATCATCAATAATTCGGTCCCGAATGTCCTCCATATTGGTAAGAGTGGTAAAATCGGTATGTTCATCCACATAGGGAACATACAGATTCCAGGTCCGGTCGGCCCAGAGTCTCCAGGCCTCGAAGTGGTAGAACCCCCTTAGTGCCCTGGCCTGCCGGGTAAACCAATTAAACTGATCCTCTGTGACGCTTCCCGACTCAAAAGCCATACTAGCTGCAGTCAGGGTTGAGTTGCAACGCGAAATGGATTCATAAATGGCCCGCCATTTTTGATTCAGGTATGGATTTGTGGGAACATCGGAAAAAGTTTGAATCGAATTGATGCCCGATGGAGCATCCCCTGAATCAGTTCCCTTATTGGACTCCATCCCCCTGATACTGGCAAAGACCCAACCGGAGGTAGCAGACTCCCAGCTAAAGCTCTCTGATACTCCGTCCAGCATGGAGTAGGCACCGATAAGCAGTGCATCCACACCATCATATGTGGCCAGTGCCGATTGGCCAAGCTCACCGTAGGGTGGGATCTCAAGGAAATCCTTCGAACATCCGCCGATGAATAAAAGATTGGCAAAGATGATTCGAAAGGCTATTTGTTGGGGCCGAATCATTTCAAACCAAATTACAAAATATATTCTTACTTGCTGCAGCTTGTGGTGAAATACAAATTGAGTGTGCCTCCTGAGTTTACCAGGATATGCTCCGGTGGGAAGGGCATTTCCCAGACGCAGATTTCTCCCAGGTCTGGCATCTCCGTCACATCCAGAATCCAGAGGTTAAAATTATTTGAAATATTCAGGCTGCTTATTTGATTATACCCACAGAACAAATTCCTCAGCGACTGCTTGTTAACTAAATGCAGGGAGCTTAGCTGGTTGTGAGAGCAAAACAAATCAATGAGCTTGCTATTGGCAGAAATAGTCAGGGTGCTTAATTGGTTATAGGAACAATAGAGATTGAGTAATTCCCAGTTATTAGAAAGATCCAGTGTGGATAGCTGATTATCAGTACAGTCCAGGGTAGATAATGCCGGGTTATTTGAAATGTCCAGGCTGGATATCTGGCAGTAACCGCAAGACAGAAGCTCCAATTCCGAAAGATTGGAAACATCAAGGGTAGTGAGCTGATTAGATTCACACATTAAGTTTATCAATGCAGCATTGCTGGTCACATCCAATACAGTAAGCTGGTTATCGGAACAATATAATTCCGTCAATGATGAATTTTGAGAAACATTAAGTGCAAGGAGTTCATTTTGTGAACACTGCAACCAAAACAAGGAATCATTCATGCTTACGTCCAGTGCGGAAAGCTGGTTAAATCCACAATCCAAACTGTCTAGTTCAGGATTAGAAGAAAAATCCAGGGTACTAATGGAATTGCCCCAGCAACTTAAACCCACCAGGGCCTTATTTTCAGAAAGATCCAAACTGCTTAGCAGGTTGTCATAGCATAGCAAATATTCCAGGTTGATAAAATCTTCGATCCCGGTAAGATCTGTTATTTCCTTCTCCGCCACATTCAGATAGGTGACCACTTCGGCTTCCGCATAGGAGATATTTCCATTGCCGTCGGTATCTATTATTAATGGATCTCCGTTCTCATCCAATAAACCGCCCCAGAGAGCGTCCCGGAAGGACTTGGCTGGAATTTCTATGGGATCGTCCGGATCGGGGCTGTTATCGCAACCGGTGAAGAGTACAATTAGTAAGGAGTTGATAAACAGGATATTATATAATGCTTTCAATACTATTATGCTTTGATTCAGGCCCGCAAGTTAAGATTTCTGCGCTTCTTTCAGTACCCTGAGGAAGTTTCCGCCCAGGATTTTCCCGATCCCTTCGGCACTGTATCCACGGTTCAAGAGCTCCTGAGTGACATAGGGAAATCCGCTTACATCGGGCATTTGCTCCGGTCCGTAAGTGATCCCGTCATAATCTGAACCCAGTCCCACATGATCGATCCCTGCGACCTTTACAATGTGGTCGATATGGTCGACCAGGTGACCCACATAACATTTGGGCATTGGGGGCTGGTTCTTCTCCCAGGCATTCATCTCCTCCCTGTACTGTTCGGGCGAGAGATTTTTTCCTCGAAGGGCAATTGAAAAATCTATGTAGCGCTGTTCCACTTCGCCTCCCTCGGGGACGATAAAGAGGGGAAAGAAGTTGATCATCACGATCCCGCCGCTACCTGCAATCCCCATGATCAGCTCATCGGTGAGATTGCGACGCGAAGGACAGATTGCTTTGGCCGAGGAGTGTGAAGCAATCACTGGTGCTTTGCTTACCCGGAGGACATCCCGCACGGTATCGTCTGAGCTGTGCGATACATCCACCAGCATGCCCATTCGGTTCATGGACTTCACCACTTTTTTCCCAAAGGAAGAGAGCCCGCCGTGCCGGGGTGCATCATAAGAGGCATCGGCCCAGTCGGTGGTTTCATTGTGGGTCAGGGTCATGTAACGGGCCCCCAGTTCATAGTAGTGTTCCAGGTTCTTCAGATCGTTCTCGATGGCATGTCCGCCCTCCACACCCACCAGGGCTGCAATCTTCCCCTGGCCGGCAATACTCGAAATGTCATTTGCAGAAACAGCAAGCTCCAGCGCATCGGAATGTGATTTTGCCAGCTGATGAATCAACTTAATCTGTTCGATACAGGCCTGGTTCCCTCCCCCGGTGCGCATATGGTCGGGCGATATATAGGCCACAAAGACCTGGGCATCCACGCCCCCTTTCCGGAGCCTGGGAATATCGGTCTGGAGCTCAGCTTGTGGCTCGTTCAGGGTAAATCCGGGCTTCAAGTTCAATTTTTTATCCAGGATATTTCCCGGCATATCATTGTGTCCGTCGATGACCATTGCTTCCTGGTGGATCTGGAGGGCCTCTTCGCTAAGGGTGATCTCGCCATGACCAGCCGGTCGGGCGAAAAGGTTGTTGGGTATCATAAGCGGCAGGATTATTCCATTGGAGGTGAGCCTGATGAATTTTCTTCTGGTGAATCGCATCCCTAAAGATACTATTTTGTAGATTTGAACTACCAATGTCCTGAGCTATGAAAATGAGAACGCTACTACTGACTATCATACTTTTTGCAAGCTTCATTTTACCCCAAAAGCTGTCCGGCCAGGGAATAATTCCCCAGACCACCCAGGACGAGACTGCTCAGGTGAATCCCGACAGTGTCGTCCTGCGACCCTTCCCGGTCACCGGGATCACAAAGGAATTTAGTACGACCAACGACCTGATCTTTGGTTCTGACAAAAATCGAGTTTCTGAAGACCAGCAGGTAAAGATTACCAGCGATGCGGATTCTCTGTTCTCCCAGCTCAACCTGTACCTGGGCGATTCAACCCTGCTCACTCTCGAGGATTTGAGCAATCGCGAGCTGGAAGAGATCAGTACGCGGTCCCAGTTTTATTTGAATCAGGTAGAAGTCTTGCAGAATGACCTCACAAAGGTGGCAGAGGATCTGGAAAGTGAGTTGGCGCTGTTTCAGGCTAAGAAGCAAAGATGGCAGTTAACCCTGGAGCAGGAATCAGAAGAGGAAAATGTGGCTTCGAGGCTCGATCGCATCCAAAAAACCGTTCTGCGGATAGACTCGGTCAAAAGTCTTTTCCAGGAAGACCTGGAGTTTATCACAGACGAGCAGGACTTACTTGCCGATAAGAGAATTGCCCTGGAAGCATTGTTAGGCAAGGTGAGTAATCAGAAAGAGGAGCTTGGTGCAACCATATTGATTCGGGATATGCCCGGCTTTTTCAAGGATATCGCAGGGCTGAGCGGTTCTAAGCTTCTTCAATTGCACAAAGGCACCTTCAAACGATCAGTCCAGTCCGATTTAGATCTGTTAAAATCAGATTATTTGCGGGCTTTACAAGTTGCAACGCTGATGTTCCTGGTGCTCCTTGCCTTCACTATCTGGTTTAAAAGGAACCGGACCAAGGTTATCTCCGAAGAGTATTCCGAATTATCGGAATGGCGGCTCTCAATTGTCAACTCCCCTGTGATCTCCACTGTTTTCATAATCGCATTAATGATCCGTCTCCTGGTCTCCGATCTGCCCATGGCATCCCATGCCCTTAACCTGACCATCTTGTTGGTTGCCATGGTCATCCTGACGATACGGATCTATGGAACAAAGTTCCGTACCTGGGTCATTGTACTGGTGATTGCTACTTGTTCAAACTACCTGTACGAACTCTCATACAATCCAGGCGGGGTAATGAGGATCGCGTTGATGGGCATAAATTTGATGGGGCTCTGGCTCTCCTTCTGGCTCTACAAAAGAAAACCATTTGAAAGTCTGATTAAAAGCCCGGCCTTATACACATTTTTCCGAGTGCTCATAGTGGTGTCCCTGGCCTTGGAATTCTTTGCCATCATCGCTAACCTGGTGGGTGCATTCCGGCTGGCCGAGTTCCTTGCCTTGCTTCCATTAGAATTATTCGTGCTGGTCATAGTGATCCAGATTTCCAGCAAACTTGGTGATACCGTTCTTTACCTGATCCTCTCCAGCAAATATCTTCAGAAGCTCAATGTGTTCAGGGAGGAGTTCCAGGTGATCCACAAAAAGTGCGTATGGATTGTAAACGTGCTTCTTGTGTTCCTATTCGTGTCCGTATCTCTCAGGATATTTCGCATTAAGGATATGGTATTTGAATGGACAAGGGAATTTTTTACCGATGGAATAAAGATCGGTGCCGTTACCATTTCGCTGGGCAGCATCGTGATATTTGTCTTTGTAATATGGCTTTCCATTGTGATAAGCAGGATGATTAGCTTTGTCCTGGAGAAGGATGTTTTTCCCAGGGTGAAGACCGCCAAGGGCATGCCCGGAACAGTGGTTATGCTCTTACGGATTGGCTTGATCTCGGCTGGTTTCTTTTTGGCAGCAGCGGCATCGGGGATGAAACTGACTAACCTTTCAATTGTTTTGGGAGCCTTCTCAGTGGGGATCGGTTTTGGCCTTCAGAATATCTTCAATAACATGGTATCAGGACTGATCCTGGCCTTTGAACGACCCATCAATGTGGGTGATGTGATACAGGTTGGAACCCTGATGGGCACCGTGAGAAGCATTGGCCTGCGCTCCAGTAAGATAAAGAGCTTCGATGGGGCGGCAACCTGATCTCCAACGAGATGATCAACTGGACCCTTGCCGACTCCTATCGCCGGATGGATATACGGGTTGGGGTAGCCTATGGGACTGATCCGGAGCGTGTGCTGGCTTTAATGGAGGATGTTGCCGCGGAACATGACCAGGTACGTGAGAAACCGGTGCCGAAGGGTTACTTTATGGAGTTTGGCGATAGTTCACTGAACTTCAGGTTGCTGGCGTGGGTTAACCTGGATAGAGAGCGAACTCAATGTGTTGATTAACAAAAAGCTGGCCGAAGCAGGTATCGTGATACCCTTCCCGCAGCGCGATCTGCATATCATGTCGGACCACACCAAAGCAAAACCAGCCACAACAAAGGCGAAGCCGACAACCACAAAGGCAAAACCAAGCACTCCCAGGCCTAAAAAATAGAACGGGAGTTTCTGCTCTGGCTATTGCTTCTCGAACCAGATTCCCCTGGTGCGGCCATTGGCCACGGTGAAACCTGTGACCTGTCCGCCCGGGTCCCGGATGAATGCCAGTTCGCCGATAAAGTATATATCTCCCTTAAAGTTGTCTTCTTTTAAGGCTGAAAGCTCAATATCCTCGGTGTTCCGGATCAGTAGGGTCAGGGTGGTATCGCGCATCTCCAGGGTGTAGAAGGTTGCCAGCTCCTTGCTGAAAAACTTCCCGGTGAGTGCCTGCAGCTCCTCCACAGTAGGTTCATAAGGAGGTACGCGTTCCAGTTCATATTTCTGTCCTCCCTGCGTGTGTGCCGCACCACTTACCTCTCCCTCGTCGTTCCTGAGAAACTCGACGGTGGCTTCTATACCCTCATACTCGAATTCGGATTCAGAGAGTGGGTCCAGATAGACTTCGGGTTGTCCCTCCATGCTCATTTTCAACCTCCCGTCCACCACTTCATACTCCAGCATGGCACCCATCCCTGTCAACAGGTATCTTCCTGCATAGGCCTGAAGCAATTCTTCCGGCACTGTTACCTCCTTGGAGTCTGTCTCCTCTGCATCCTCTCCATTCTCCTCTCCAGGTTCCTCTCCGACCTCTTTTTCCCCTTCTTCGGGATCCATCTCATCTCCAAAGTATAACTCGGCCATTTCGAAAGCGATGCCTCCTGGATCAAAGCTTCCATTGTTGCTCATAGCCACCACCCCGGCATCGATTTCGGGGAAGTAGACCAGGAAGGCCCTGTGGGCTATATCTGCCCCTCCGTGGCTATAGTTTTTCAATCCCCTGAACTCATCCACCCCAATACCCAGGGCATAGCTCATGGTATCTCCGTTATTCAAAGTGTCGACGGTCACCAGCCGGTTCACAAGCTCTATTCCACCCAACAAGGGCTTAGAGAAATTCCCCATCCACTTGCTGAAATCCTCCACGGTGGTATAGATGCCTCCGGCTCCATAGGCCGCATAGAGATCGCCTGCTTCATGATACCCGACGGAATCGGACACATACCCCTGAGAGGCACCCGGGATGATTACCGAAGGATTTGCCCTTACCAGGCTGGAATGCATCCCCAGGGGAGCAAACACATTCCTTTCCATATACTCCGGAAAGGTCTGATCACTGATCCGTTCCACAATTTCGGCCAGCAGGATAAAGGCCGAGTTGTTGTAGTTGTGCTCCTCTCCAGGAGCATTCTGCAACTCTTCCTGGCGCTTTAGCATCTCGATGATCTCTTCACGCCGTAGCATATCTTCACCCTTCCAGCCGGTCATGGGCATCAGGTTGTACACCTCCCTGAAGCCATTGGTGTGGTTAAGCATGTTATGAATGGTGACCACCTGGCCCAGGTCGGGCAGCTCGGGAATATGCTTGCGCACATCGTCATCCAGCGACAGCTTCCCCTGCTGTTCCAGCAACAGGATGGCCATGGCGGTGAATTGTTTCGAAACCGATCCGATATTTGTGGGTGTATTAACTTCAAATGGAATACTATGGGAGAGATTGGCAAGGCCGTAAGCTTTTGAAAAGACCACCTCTCCATATTTGATCACGCCTACTACGCCTCCCGGCACCCCCTCTTCATTGTAGGCATAGAAGAGTTGATCGGCCCGTTTCTCCGGTTCTGTTGCAATGGGTTCCACCACCTTCAGCTCAAGCGTGTAGCTACCAGTCTTCTTTTCAAATGGTGCTATTTCGAGCATGTATTTACCTGCATCGCTGATGGCGAAATTAAAAGTCTCCGGCCCCAGGGCAGGACCATCGAAATTCCCCAGGGAAGTTCCCGCTGAATCGTACAATGTTACCACTGCATCGACCGTCAGCTGATTGCATACCCCGTAAATGTAGGTGTTGGCACCGAAGTCAAAATAGAATGTATCGGGACTCTCCAGCTCCAACATGCCTTCTACCACTTCTCCCATCTCCAGGTCGCCGGAGAATTCAATTGAGTCACTAAGGTTACAGGCAGCCATAAAGAGGGCCGCCACAAAGATCCAGGCAATATGTTTCATTGATTTTAGGGTGTTGATGTAACTAGCTAATATACGAAAGTCCAGCTATGCCAGTCAATAAATAGCTGCTAAAGCAAGGTTAAGCAAGAAAAATGGTCCTCCCTTATTCCAGGAAATCGGGCACTTCATCCATGTTGGCCAGTTTCATGGTAATCAGGTAGGCCAGTTTGGATATCTTTACGGCCTTGTCATATTCAATCTTATCGGCATCATCTCCGGGTGTATGGAGATCTTCGTGATCGCCTGAGAAGAAAAAGAAGGACGGGATGCCAGCGTTGGAATAGCTTGCATGATCGCTGGATCCTGAAAACCTGTGATCGAAGTCGTAAATAAGCGGATATTGGATCGATGCCTCATTAATCTCGGAAATAAAAGGCACCAGCTTGCTCCCATATTTACTGTCTCCCAGCACGAAATGACTTCGGGTTTCTTTGTTTTCAGCAGTGGTTCGCCCGATCATATCCAGGTTTACATTAAATTTCATATCCTCCAGGGGCAGGGGGCCTGCGTTTACAAAAAAATGCGATCCCTGCAATCCCATCTCTTCTGCAGTATAGGCAATGAATACCACGGAGCGGCGGGGCGGATCCT
>RCNC010001224.1_pt1 | contig 17202 bp, 9 predicted proteins | sample 2041301 | NCBI WGS metagenome assembly RCNC01 (sample SAMN09708231, study PRJNA481090) | Marine sediment metagenome, whole genome shotgun sequencing project. | biome: marine sediment; feature: ocean; material: sediment; isolation source: Sewage treatment plant 13A marine sediment (STP13A) ... | reverse complement strand
GAAAACCTTAGGTTTTCTTAACTTTCCTCTGACCCCGAGGCAGAGCCTCGAGGAATTCTATGATTAAATGAACTTGCCATCCTTTTTAAGAGCTCAGAATTCCTTCATTTTAGCATAAATGCAGAGTAGGACGCAACCTTTTGTTTCAAATATTTGTTATAAACATGAAATTCTTCCAAGGAATAATTATACTTTTGTACCGTTTTAAAAAAATATACACAATGAAGAGCAAAACAAAAAATCCAAAAAAATATCTTATCTACCTGTTATCAGCGGCCATCATTCCTTTGATGTACTCATGCTACCCAGGAGGAACGGAATATTACAACGAGACAGATATTGTAATCACACAATATGATAAGGAGTTTGATTTCCCAAACAGTAAGACATACTTTATGGACGACTCCATCAACCACATCGTTGAGGACGGAAAAGAGAATGATGTGAATCGCACATATGATGCTGTAATACTGGCAAGTGTGGCTGCTTATCTGGACACTGCCGGGTATACCAGAATGGAAGGGGATTCACCGGACTCTATACTTATTCAATCTTCAGATGTTTTAGTTTCCGTTATTGCTACCTCCACCAAATACTCAGGAGTTGGCTACATTCCTGGCGGAGGTGGTTATTGGGGCTACCCTGGCTATGGTTGGGGCGGAGGCTGGGGTGGAGGTTACTATCCAGGCTACCCCTGGTACCCAGGTTACGGATGGGGAGCTTCCTATGTTTATAGTTACTCCACCGGGAGCCTGTTTATTGAAATGGCTGATCTCAAGGGCATTGATAATGATGAGGCGATTATTCCAATTCCCTGGCAGGCAACCGTTAATGGCTTGCTCAGCGGAGATGAAGCTAATATGAGGTGGAGAGTTGACCGTGGCATTGATCAATCCTTTCGCCAATCGCAGTACCTGTTCACAGATCCATCCATGAAATAATAATGCCTGTTTTACATTTTGAATCATAGAATCATGAAAAAAATAAAAATATTAATTGCCGTAGCTGCCCTGTTTGTTTCATTAAACGGATTTGGCCAGTTCTGGTATACCAATGTGAGTTACGATATTGGGCTCCCCATGGGAAGTAGTAAAGATTTTCTCTCCCCAGCCAGTTTCAGAGGAGCTACCTTTAATTTTGGCCGAATGATGACCGATAACCTATCCATCGACGGAAGGTTTTCCTGGAGTACTTATTATGAGGCCAGAGATTTTCAGACCTACCCCGGTGACGATGGGATGACAGACGTTACGGGAAAAGCGTACAGGTACATTAACAATTTCCCCATCACCACAGGAGTTACCTATTTTATAAGAACCGACGGTGCTATGACTCCATATTTCTCTGGTGGACTGGGTGCATATAAGATTAATGAGCGTACAGATATGGGGATCTATTATGTTGAAAACAAGGAATGGCATTTTGGTCTCTTTCCCCAGATAGGCCTTCTATATGATATCAATTTCAGTTTGAGCCTTAATGTTTTTGCCAGGTACGATTACGCCTTCAAAACCAGCAACACAACCGATCATTCCTTCCTGAATTTTGGTGTAGGCCTCTTTTTTCATTAGCAGCTTTGCTCACGAAGAATATTCCGAGTTCATATAATTTACAGCTCCTGTCACTTTGATCAGGGGCTGTTTTTTTTGATACCTTCCTTTGAGAATTTTCTGGTATCTTGGTGTCTTATGAAGACATACAAAAAGCTTTTTCTGTTCCTTGGTTTTTTAGCGCTCGTTTTCTTGTATGCTGGGGCCCAAAATGAAAAACCTCAACTGGCACCAGGCCTTTTAGAGGTGCATGACCTGTTTAATGCCTCAGGCAAGCAGGCCATATCCTGTTACCGAATTCCTGCACTGGTCACAGCCACCAACGGGGATCTGCTGGCAGCCATCGACGAGCGGGTGCCCTCCTGCAATGATCTGAGGGGAAGTGGGGATATCAATATAGTGATCCGGCGAAGTTCCGATCATGGAAAAAGCTGGTCGGAAATCGAGAGGGTGGTTGACTTCCCGGAAGGTCAGTCAGCATCTGATCCATCCATGATTGTGGACCGGCAAACCGGTGATATCTTTCTCTTCTACAATTATATGAACCTCGAAACGGAGAAGGATATCTACTATTTGCATGTAGTAAGAAGCACAGACCATGGAAAGACCTGGAGCATACCAGAAGATATCACAGACCAGATTACCCCTCCAAAATGGCGCAAAGATTTCAAGTTTATCACCTCGGGTCGAGGCATACAAACCCGTGAAGGTAAGCTATTACACTGCATGGTCAACCTGGACCATGGATTGCACCTCTTTGGCAGTGACGACCAAGGAGAAAGCTGGCATCTTCTGGATACCCCCCTCAAGCCGGGAGATGAATCCAAAGTAGTTGAACTGGAAGATGGCAGATGGATGGTTAACAGTCGCCCCAACGAGAAAGGCATGCGCTATGTCCATATATCTGCCGATGAGGGTCGAACCTGGGAGACCAGGCCAGAGCATGAACTCATTGATCCGGGTTGCAATGGGAGCATCATACGTTATACATCCATTGAGGATGGCCATAGCAAGAATCGTTTGCTTTTTTCAAACTCCAAAAGCAAGAAAGGAAGAGTGAATATGACCGTCAGAATCAGTTATGATGAAGGTGAGACATGGACCGAGGGGAAAACCATTTACTCCGGCAGCGCGGCTTACTCTACACTAACTATCCTCGAAAATGGAGACATTGGACTTCTCTTCGAAAAAGATTATTACTCGGAAAACCTCTTTGTAAGCTTCTCCCTGGATTGGCTCACCGACGGAGCAGATCGAATTGTTCAGTAGTCGATCCAGAGCAGCCTGGCATAGCCAAAAAGCAGACAAATAAAAAAGATTTCATTGATTGCGGTTTTCGTTGTGCTCATTCGAAAATAACTAAATTTAAGCATGAAATCATTCACCTTGCTGCTTTTAGTTTTCGTTACGGTCTCTTTATGCGGATGCCAGGAAAAATCAGAATTCAATAAAATTAAGGTAGAGGGGGTCGTGAATCCGGTGATCTCACTGAATGGGACCTGGAAGTTTTCCATGAACCCAGGCAACGAGCCCTGGGAAAACAGTGTGGATTTCGAGGATTGGTCAGATATCCTGGTACCTGGCGAATGTCAGATGCAGGGCTTTGCCATACAGCATGATACACCCTATGTATATAAGAAACAGTTTGATATTCCTGCAGATTATAGGGGGAAGCAAATCCACCTTAACTTTTATGGAGTGTACAGTTATGCCAGGGTCTGGGTGAATGGAACCTTTATCCGTGAGCATTATGGTGGATTTACAAAATGGAGTTGTGCCATCAGTGAGCTTGTGAATGCGGGGGAAACAGCTTTATTAACTGTGGAGATTGTGGACAGGGCAGATGATATCTCTTATGGCAGCGGGTATGCCAGACACCAGGTGGGAGGTATTTTGAGAGATGTGGAACTGGTGGCTCTTCCGGAGCAGAATTTCAAACAACTCTATTTTGAGACAGAACTGGATGAACAATATATCAATGCTGAGCTAAACGTAAAATATGAATTGCAACAGGATATTCCATCCCAGGTGAAAATAGAACTATGGGACACCCAAGGGGAATTGATTGAAATGGTTGAAAAAGAGACACATTCAACCCGTGGAATAATCACCATACCAGTGACTGCGCCTGAGAAATGGGATGCCGAGCACCCCAACCTTTATACTGTAGTTACTACCCTTCTTCTAAATGGAGAGGAGTTATACAGCCTCTCTGAAAAAATTGGATTCAGGGAAGTGGTAGTGGAGGGAAATAAACTACTGGTCAATGGTAGGCCGGTGAAGCTCAGAGGTGCTTGCAGGCACGATATACACCCTACCCTTGGACGCATGACCACCCCTGAATATGACCTTAAGGATGTGTTGCTGGCCAAAGAGTGCAACATGAACTTTATCCGGACCTCCCACTATCCTCCCTCAGAGGCATTTCTGGACTATTGTGATACCTACGGAATCTATGTGGAGGATGAAACTGCAGTCTGTTTTGTGGGATCCCACCGAACCGCAGCATATCTCGCCTCCGGGGCTTCCCAGGAGAGCGATCAGTTTACTGGGCGTTACCTGTCGCAGCTGGAGGAGATGGTCCTGAATCATAGAAATCACCCATCGATCATTATCTGGTCCATTGGCAATGAGAACGTCTTTGGAAAGAACTTCACGGAGTCTTATAGATGGGTGAAAAAACATGATACGACACGCCCGGTTATTTACAGCTATCCGGGTCAGGTCCCAGATACTTTAAGGAACTATGAGATCCTGAGTATGCACTATCCAAGCTGGCAGGGAAATCTGGATCAATATGAAATTAAGACCCATAAATTCGACTATGAAGAGATGCCTGCCCTATTTGATGAATGGGCACATGTGGCCTGCTATAATAACTTTGAATTGAAGGAAGATCCCAATGTTCGTAATTTCTGGGGACAGAGTCTGGACAGCATGTGGACTTATCTTTTTGAGGCTGAAGGAGGATTGGGTGGTGCCATCTGGTGTATGCTGGATGAGACCTTTATGCTTCCCCGTGACCTGCCCGGATTTAACCAGTGGTGGGGTATTCTGGATAAGAACATTATTCCGGCCAGCTATATGGGTCCGTGTGTGGGCTATGGGGAGTGGGGAATCGTGGATACCTGGCGACGAAAAAAGCCCGAGTTCTGGGGAACAAAAAAGGCCTACTCACCCGCAAAGATCCTTGTAAAGCAGGTGGATACTTTCAAGCCAGATATGGAATTGAGACTTCCGGTACATAACCGCTTTGATCACACAGATTTTAATGAACTAAAGATTGTCTGGAAATATGCGGACAATGAGGGCCAGCTGGATGTGACCCATTTAGCTCCACATGAAAAAGGTCAGCTGGTGGTTCCTGCAAACAGTTGGGAGGCTGGTGAAAAGCTCCATATTGCCTTCTATCAAAACGACACCGTGCTCGTGGACATGTATAACATTCGTCTGGGAAATCCCGTGATTGATATCCCTGTATGTCAGTCGGGGAACCTTCAGGTTTTGGAGAATGAAGAGAAAATCGTCCTGAAGGGAGCAGGATTTTCACTGGATGTAAACAAGCATACCGGACTGCTGGAAAACGTAAGCATCGATGATGAATTGATTATAAAATCGGGACCTTACATTAACCTGAGGGTACCCGGGAAAAAGCAGCAGTACTCCACCATTGCCATGGAGGATTTAGCGGTGGCTTGGGAATGTACCGAAGTCAGCTATGAAGTGGGAAACGGAATCGCGACCATACATACAACCGGAAAATACAAAAAACTCAAAGCCAGTTTCACCATAAGCGTGGATGCACATGGGGTCTTCCAGATTGATTATTCCGTCGAACATGCCATCAAAGATCAAACCATTCAGGAGGCTGGTTTAAAGTTTATATGCGGAAGCTCATTTGAAACCCTTGCCTGGAACAGGAATTCCTATTTTACTGCATATCCTGAAGGTGCTCTGGGCGCTGAAAAGGGGGAGGTGAAACTTAAGTATAAACCAGAAATGAAATACCGGGAGGCACCGGATCACCCGTGGGAACAGGACTCCAAAGGATTTTTCTATTTTGGTTTGGAAAAAGAACTGCCCTATTCCAATATGGTTCGATCTCTCAAAGAGAATATTTACACCTACACATTGGCCACGGAAGCCAATTCAGGAATTAAACTGTTCTCACGGGGCAAGCTGGCTTGCCGCTTCGATCAGATTGATGGAGATCCTATCCTGTTTGTAAACGATCAGTGGGACTACAACAGTTTACTCTGGGGAAATTACATGAAGAAGGTCCCGTTAAACAGTAAAATAGAGGGTCAGGTAACCATGGCCATTAAAAGCCTGCTTTAATTACCACCTTTTCTCCCTTTTGCAAATTAAGCTTCAGGGTATTCTTCTCAAGCTCGTATTCTTTAGATGATTTAAAATCGCTTGTTTTGAACGGATTGTCAAGCAATAACACTCCTCCCTTTTCCGATTCAATTTCTATGCTTTCCACCAATCCGTCTTTCAAGGTTGATGAAACCAGGAATGCACCATAGGTTCGCAGGTGTTCAAACCTTGCTTCTTTCCACTCACCCGGAATTGCCGGGAATAACTTAACAATGCCTGTATGACTCTGAATCAGCATCTCCTGGATGCCAGAAGCAAAGGCAAAGTTGCCCTCCAGTGTAAAAGGACGATAGGTCATGTCTGAGTGACCTGCCTTACACTGATCGCCATTCACGTGGAATGAGTTTTTCAGACAGAAACACTCTGCAAATATTTTCAATACCCTGGCCGCATTATCTCCTTCAAAAGCTCGGGCATAAAGATTGCCCAACCAGCTAAAAGAGTAACCTGTCCATCCCCCCGTACCAATGGTTTCGAGGTTTCTCAGCGTATTGGAAATAATCTTTTGATCTGCGTCACCATAGGAATAATCAACAAGTCCAAGGGGATGAAAACCCATCAGGTGAGAAAAATGCCTGTGAGACTCAGCATAAGGAAATTCAGGTGCAAACATAAACCCAGTCTCCGGATCAACCATAAGGTCCGGCCATTCGGATAAAATCAGATTCCACCTCTTTGCTTCACTGTCTAAACCAAGTTCCAGCGCAAGTTCTTCAGCTGTCTGGTAGGTCCAACGGATAAGAGCCAGGTCAAAATTGGTGGTTTCGTCAAACCAGGCTTCTGCAGAGTTATTGAAGATTTCAGGGCTGGAACTCATGGCCAATTTCCGATTTCCGTTCTCAGTTTTCTTTGCCATCTGATCCAAATAGATCGCCACATCCCTGATCCATGGATAGGCCCTGTCTTCCAGGAATTCCCGATCCATTGAAAACTTCCAGTGCAGGTAAAAATGGTGACTTAGCCAGGATGCAACAGTTTGGCCCATAGAATACTGAATCCATCCTCCCATGGGTTCGCCTTCAAGGGTGGTCACTCCAGGCACATTCATTCCGCCTACACCAAAATAATCCTTTGTGTACTTCTTAAAGGAAGTCCGGTACTTCCATAGCCAGTTCAGGAAACCTTCTTCCAGATCCAGGTAGTTTCCAGCATACGCGGGCCAGTAACTCAACTGGGTATTCAGGTCATGGTGAAAGTCTCCTTTCCAGGGCGGCAGAAGGCCATGATCAGCTGTCCATACAGACTGCAGAGCGATCGGTGGTGCATCGGCTCTGGCAGCAGAACCGAATTTATACATCTCCAGATGGTACTGCTTCTCCAGTACCGGATCCGGGATTTCTACTGAGGACCGACTCCAATAATTTGTCCACCAGTCCATATGACTCTTCAAGGATTTTTCAAACCCATCATCCAGCGCCTCAGAAACCACAACATCTGCAGATGGAGTGGGTTCCCATCCTTTGTTGGATGAAGAGACGGACCAACAACCGGTCAAAGTGTTGTCCTTCTCTTCCCATCGGGTGTGAATCTCATAAGAAAAATCTCCCCATCCTTTTTGATTGTAGGTGGAAAAATTACTGCCTTTTTCAATTTCCCCCTGAGGATAGTCAAGCTGGTTTAAATCATTTTTAGCCAGACTGGTATATTTCCCTTCACTTTTCCGGTTATAAGCGGGGGCAACCAATTCTATTTCAATGGAATCAGGCAGGTTTTCAAATTTGTACCATCCAAGGGATAAATCGCCATGAACAAATGTGCTTAACCTGGTTCCATTCTCCCAAAGGATTATACATGTAGCTGAAGCAAGATCCAATTCCACAGAATTTATTGCTCCCAGTTCACCAATGTCAAACTCCAGGGCACCTGCCGGTATTTTAGAGGGTGCCGGCAGCTCATCGTAAGGAACATCAAACACATCTTGAACTTTTTTGTATACCCCTGCCTTCCAATGCTCATACACATCCTCAAATTTCCAATTCTCAAAATCAATGTTTTCCATGGGACGTAGATCCCATAGATCTGCTCTGTCCAGCGAAAAACGGAGTTTTCCATCCTTTTGCCAGACCAGACATCCCACCATTCCATTGCCTAAGGGCATGGCCTCGTCCCAGGTTTCGGCAAGTCCATTAAAAATTAGATTGTGTTCATTAGCTGGAGACTGTGATAAAACGTTGGATAAGGAAATAATGAGCATAAATTTGACGGCTATTGACAATTGTAAAATTCTATTTATACCGAACATAACCAGTGTTTTAATAGTTTTATTTAAAGTTTACATTTATACTCATACTCTGCTGATCCCTGCTTACTGTAAAGAGCACTTCAGTCGCCCCCCACTTGTCTTTTTCATCCTCCAGAAAACGCTCCATAGAGCTTACAGTCTCCCCGTTCACCTCCCTGATAAAATCACCGGTTCGAAAGCCAAATCCATAGGCTTCAGAATAGGCAGATACATAAACCAGAGCCACCCCGTCTGTCCCTATCTTCACCCCATAAGCGGAGAGTTCCTCTCCCTGAGGTTTGTAAATATGGGCTCCTCTCCAAAGAGTAACCTCCCCTCTGGTGGGCATCCATTGGGTGGTATCCGGACTGATCATTACTTTAGGCATCTTTGGGGCTTTTGCAAGAGACTTCAGGTGCGGACTCGACACTCCAAATTCAGTCATATCAAAGTTTTTAAATCCCAATTTCAGGGCATCACTCTTTTCTGCCACCCTGTAATCCCCTCCTTCTGGTTGGATAAACAGTGGGTCTATGACTATGGAGTTCAGGTCGCACTGGTTGGCAGCAAACAGTAGCCTATCCTGGTTGCTGGAAGTAAATATATTGTAATCGATCTCCTTCCCCCACTTCTCATTGATCCCCATTCCCCTGTTCATCACCGCAGGCTTATGGGCCGTAAAAAAGATGTTCCGGGTAACCACATCCTCGCTGTGCCGGGGCCACACATGCGGATGCAGACCATTGTTCACAACGATGTTATTGGTCACAAATCGGTGATATCCCTCCCTGAGCTTAAGCCCCCCGTTTAGTAGCAGATTATTGTAAATTTGATAGTTAGAGGATCCGTCATCCAGATCCACATCCCATCCGTGATCGCAGCGCCAGCGGTTGTTTCTGATGATGTTGGGTTCCATCATATCCAAAGAGGGCAGGTCGGGATTGGCAGTAACCTCTTGATCCATCTTATTTACGTCTGGATCCCAGAATCGGTCTCGCCCCCATGAATTGAAGCTTCCGTGGTCGCCGGTCTCCAGGACGGTATTAAATACATCGCAATATTCAATCACATGCCCTCCAAATGTACCTTCGCTGATATTGATGCCTGCGCGGGGAACGTCATAGATGGAACAATGTGAGATGGTAATTCGCTGGGACATGGAAATCTGAATGGGCGCAGTCTGTTTCTCAGTGCGTCCCGTTAAGGTGATGATACAATCCCTGACCTGGCAAGCAGATGGAAAGTTATCTCCTTTAGGTCCGGGGGTCAGATCCAGGCTTTTATAGTCCTGGGGACCATAGCGGAACAGGGGATCGCGTACCATATCCGGATCGCCAACAAAGGCGACACCATTGGCCCCACTCTCATGAATATAGCATCCCCGAATGAGGATATTTCTGTTGTAGTTATTTACAAAGATGGAGTTCCCTCCCACTTGGTCAAACTCGCAATGAAGCACTGAACAGTTTTCAGCACCCTCAAAGAAAACAGCCCCTCCCCGATATGTGGTCCAGTCGGACCTCAATAAGGGTTCCTTATTCTCCATAAAGGTCCGTGTTGTGTGCTTATACACCAGTCCCTTCATATGAATCTGTTTCACCGGGCTCTGCCGGGAACCCTTAAATTCGATCAGGTGACGAAGGCTCACAGTCTCTACAGTAGCATGCTCTAATTCAGTATCCTCGCCTGGAAAAAGGTAGAGTTTCGAATCTTCCCGATCGAAATACCACTCACCCGGCGCATCCAGTTCTTCAAAAACGTGCTCGATAAAACGGTATCTCTCATGCATTTTATCGGGACGATTGTTCTGCCACCCTCCTTCCAGATCCAGTGTACCATCCCGTTTCTTACCCTTTACCCGGTAGTGCATTCCTCCCCATAGAGCCCGGTGCATGGCATGCAGATAAGCTCCTTCAGGATCGCTCCATGAGGCTATTCTTTCCAAGGAAAGGGGATCATTTTCAGGATCGGCTCCAACACTGTGACTCAGTGTCCAGTGATCAAACACATTTTTACCCGGTATGGAGTTGGGGAAGCGAGCCATCTCTTGCCGCTTGTTATTTATGAATAGCTGATCAATAGTGATACCGTCCGGCACATCACACACATAGATTTCCTCCCTGTAAGGCTCCCACTTTACAGAGAGCAAACGGCCACCGCTGATCATGGCCTTACCTTCATTTACTGCTTGATAGTATACCGGGTAAGCCTGAGTTCCACCATCCTCCGTGGTGAATGTGAGGGGCTTCTCCAGATAGTAGACCCCATCATTCAAGTGGATGTTAACAGCCTCCTTTCCCACATAGTTGCGGGCCAGGTCACGTGCCTGCTCAATGGTGTGAAAGGGATATTTGGAAGAGCCATCAGCCTTGCCGGTTCCGCCCGGGGAAACATAGATATCCATAGCATTCAGAGGTAAAAGCGAGGCAAGAAACCAAAGTATTCCCAGAAATTTGAAATTCATCTTCATATAGCCCTGATAAGAGACCTAAAAATAGGCAGTAAATCTTAATTTTACAGACAATTATCCAGGCAATTTGCAATAACCGTATTTTATACCAAATTGAGCCGATCCATGAAAATCCCATTTCTGCTTATTTCACTCTTTGTTTTTTCTCAAATATGGTCCCAGTCTCCACCTTCAGAGCAAGAGGGGGTAGCTCAAAAAGACTGGCTGATTGAAACTCCGGATCTATCTGCCACCGTTCAATCAAAGGGGGGAAAGGAGGTAATCCTTGCCAATGGACTGATTTCCAGGACCATCAGACTTAATCCCAACGCAGCTACAGTAAGCCTGCGTAACCTGGTGACTGGTGAGGAGTACATCCGCTCTGTGAAGCCCGAAGCTTTGGTAAGCATCAATGGAATCTCCTATCCCGTTGGCGGATTATCTGGACAGAAAGAACATGCTTACCTGAAATCAGAGTGGCTGGATGAGATGAATTCTCTCGAGAATTCTTTCGTGTACGAGGGCATGGAGATCAGGGAGCTAAGCAATTACATTCCATGGGAACAGACCCGTTGGATTCCTACTACTCAGTGGAAACAAACAGGAAAAGAAGTAATTCTTACCTATGACCACCCTTCTCCTTCATTGAGTGGTATTACAGTGGAAGTACATTATGAAATTTACAAGCACTTGCCTCTGATGTGCAAATGGATTGTGGTGAACAACCGGGGAACTCAGAAAATTCGTATCGACCATTTCACCAGTGAAATCATCGCTCACCCTGAAAAAAATAATTATGTGGATGAGCCCTCACGCTGGGACCTGCCTAACCTCTACCTGGAGAATGACTATGCTTTTGGAGGATTTACCTATGTGGAATCGCCTAACGCTATTTACTGGGAGACCGATCCGGAATATACCTCCCAGGTGAATTGGGAGATGAAGACTCCCTGCATCCTGAAGAGCCAACCGGCACTTGGTCCGGAGTACGGACTGAAGTCTGGCGAGTCCTTTGAGAGCTTCCGAACCTACCTTCTGGCCCTGGATGGCAGTGACCGGGAGCGCAATGGCTTAAGCATCCGGAAGATGTACAGGACACTGGCTCCCTGGATCACAGAGAATCCCATTTTTATGCATTTGACCACCACAAATGCGACCAAAGTGAAGGAAGCGATCGACCAGTGCAAGGAGACAGGGTATGAGATGGTGATCCTCAGTTTTGGCAGTGGACTCACCATGGAGGATCTCTCTGAAAAAAACATACAGAAATTCAGGGAGCTGGCCGACTACGCCCATAAGCAGGGCATTCAGTTGGGGGGATACTCCCTCTTCTCCAGCAGAAAGATCGGGCCGGAGACCGATGTAATTGATCTAGAGACGGGAGCACCAGGAGGAGCCAAATTTTTGAATGCCCCCTGTGGAATGAGTGAGTGGGGAATCGACTACTACCGGAAAATCGGGACCTTCCTGGAACGGACCGGCTTCGATGTGCTGGAACACGATGGCCCCTATCCCGGAGATTTCTGCGCCTCCACCACCCATCCCGGGCATGAAGGACATGGGGATTCCCAATGGAGACAGTGGAGACAGGCCACCGATTTTTATAAGGACCTGCGATCCAGGGGCATCTATATGAACCTCCCGGATATTTACCACCTCTCCGGATCCAATAAGATTGGCATCGGTTACAGGGAGGTAAACTGGTCCCTTCCGCGCCAGCAGCAGATCTTGCTGGGAAGACAGAATATTTATGATGGCACCTGGCTCAAACCTCCTTCCATGGCGTGGACTTTTGTACCCCTTACCCAGTATCATGGGGGCGGGGCTGCCGCCACTCTGGAACCTTTGGCCGATCATCTGCCCGAATACGAAGCCCATATGACTCAGAACTATGGATCGGGCATACAGGCCTGCTACAGAGGCCCCCGCCTTTATGATACGGATGAGACCCGTGCCCTGGTTTTCCAAAAGATTGCTCATTATAATAAATACCGTGAGATTCTGAATGCAGACATCATCCACCTCCGACGTCCTGACGGCCGGGATTGGGACGGCATTCTGCATGTGGATCCACACCTGGAGATCAAGGGATATGCACTGCTCTACAATCCAACTGGGGAGGAAATCAAGAGAAAGATCTCTCTTCCTCTATACTACACGGGCCTAAGTGAAAATACCACCATATCTATTGGTGAGGAGCCGCCTTCAAGCTACACCCTTTCACGTGAATACGAAGTAGAAATTGAGGTGAATATCCCAGCCAATTCTTCCATCCCTATCCTAATTAAGTAGACTATGAGAAGGCTTATTATTGCCATAGGTATGTTATTGGCTTCCCTGGTTGGAAGGGCGCAGGAAGGGGATTCGATATACCTGTTTTCTCATTTTATCAATAACGGAGAAGACGGACTGCATCTGGCCTGGAGTGAGGATGGACTGAGGTGGTGGGCCTTGAACAGTAATCAGTCCTTGCTGAAACCTGAGGTGGGGAAGGATAAATTAATGCGCGATCCCTGCATGATTCAGGCACCGGATGGGATCTTCCATATGGTATGGACGGTTAGTTGGGGCGAAAAGGGCATTGGATATGCCTGGTCCAGGGACTTGCTTAACTGGAGCGAACAGCAATACATCCCCGTGATGGAACACGAAGGAAAGGCACAAAATTGCTGGGCCCCGGAGATCTATTATGACGAGGCTAAGAAGGAATTCATGGTATTCTGGTCAAGCACCATCCCCGGACGCTTTCCCGAAACAGATGGTACCGGTGATGGGAAGAACAACCACCGCATGTATTGTGTGACCAGCAAAGATATGGAGCACTTTAGTGAATCCAGGCTGCTCTACGATCCGGGATTCAATTCCATCGACGGGACCCTGCTGAAACAGGGGGATCGCTACCTGATGTTCCTGAAAGACGAAACAAAGCGTCCAGTGGCCCGGAAAAACATCAAAATAAGCACTGCTCCATCCAAGACCGGACCCTGGTCCCCTGCTTCGGAGGCTATTTACGACAAAGATTGGGCAGAGGGTCCCACCATTGCCAGGGTGGGAGATCGCTGGATCCTCTATTTCGATCGGTATACCGAAGATTCATTCGGAGCCATGGCTTCCTCTGACCTGGAACACTGGGAGGATATTTCGGATCAGCTTTCCTTTCCGAAAGGTACCCGACACGGAACAATTCTGAAAACACCCACATCTGTTCTTGAGAATCTCCTGTCACAAGAACAGTCCTTTGCAGCCTGCTGGGAATATGCCGGAATTGCTGTAGAAGAACCAGGTTACATGGTCTGGGGCAGCTCTCCCATCCAGGACGAAGAAGGACAAACCCATCTCTTTGTGGCCCGGTGGCCGGCAGTCCATAAGGTGGATCCGGGATGGCGTTCCCACAGTGAGATTGCCCACTATGTAGGATCTTCCCCGGAAGGTCCCTTCCGCTTTTCGGATCTTGCCCTGAAAGGCTCAGGAGAAGACACCTGGGACAAATACGGCGCCCATAATCCAACTATTCACAAGGTAGGAGACAACTATGTATTGCTCTATATCGGAAACGACAATCCTGAAACTCCCCCCCACCCAGCCAACCAGCAGATTGGGATGGTCCTCTCACCTTCTCTCTACGGACCCTGGGAGAAAATAAATGGAGACGGACTGATCCTGTCTCCTCCAGACGATTCTTCCTCCTGGAACTTTGAGGCCTCCAACGGTGTAAACAACCCGGCTCTGCTCTGTCATCCCAATGGCGAATTCTACCTGTATTTTAAGTCAGAAGGCGGCCTCATGGGCCTGGCCAGATCCCGAAATATCACAGGACCTTATGAACAACAGCCTGGGTCTGTGACCTCCAACGAGCAAACCATTGAAGATGGCTATGCTTTTATCTATCAGGACAAGATCTGTCTCCTGACCACAGACAATCATGGAATACTGGAAATGGGAGGCGGACTCCTGTGGGAATCGGATGATGGTTTGCATTTTAATCTGGCAGATCAGGGCTTCTATCCGGTGGAAGAGTACCTGGGAAAAGAAATGCTACACAAAGCCAAAAGGCATTATGGGGGAGATATCATTAAGTTTGAAAGGCCCCAGATACTAATGATTAATAAAGAACCAGCCTATCTCTATGTGACCTCTGGGTACCACTTCTTCGGTAAGGAGAGCACTGCAAGCTATGTCATGCGTTTTAAAAAAGAATAAAATGAAAATTACTATCTCTATTGTCCTGAGCACCTTCCTGATCAGCTTCTTATCCATCCAGAGCTGTCAGACCAAACAAAAACCCAACATCATCCTCTTTTATGTGGACGATATGGGCTGGCAGGATTGCTCCCTGCCCTTTCACAGCGAAACTACCCGATTGAACAGAATCTATCATACGCCAAATATGATAGCCCTCGCAGAAGAAGGGATGAGATTTACTCAGGCTTATGCCTACGCAGTATGCTCTCCTTCACGCATCAGCCTGATGACCGGAATGAATGCGGCCAGGCACCAGGTCACCAACTGGACCCTCCGCATGAATAAGTCGCCCGACCCAGAACACAAGGAGATCACTCCTCCTGAGTGGAACATGAACGGGATGACCCAGGGAGAGGAAGTTCCTCTTACCGTGCAGGCCATTACCATGCCCCAGCTTCTGAAGGAAGCAGGCTACCGGACTATCCATGCAGGTAAAGCGCATTTTGGGGCGGTGGGAACACCAGGGGAAAATCCGCTGAATCTGGGTTTTGATGTGAACATAGCAGGACATGCTGCCGGAGGACCGGGCTCCTACCAAGGTAAAAATAACTACAGCGCAGCATGGAGGAACGCGGATCGTATCTGGGATGTGCCCGGACTGGAAAAGTACCATGGGACTGATACCTACCTTACCGAAGCACTGACCCTGGAGGCAAGTGCAGAAATTGAGCGGGCTGTGGCTGATAAAAAGCCTTTCTACCTATACATGTCCCACTATGCCATTCATGCTCCCTGGGAAAAGGACGATCGCTTTTATAAGAAATATGATAATGAGGATCTGTCGGAATTTGAGGCCGTTTATGCTTCCATGATCGAAGGCATGGATAAATCCCTGGGAGATCTTATGGAGAAGCTAAAGGAAAAGGGACAGTGGGATAACACCATAATTATCTTTATGTCGGATAATGGACAGCCCAGTCAGGCCACCCTGAACAAGCCCCTTCGGGGACATAAGCTACTGCCCTATGAAGGAGGAATCCGGGTGCCCCTGATCGTTTATTGGCCAGGGCATGTAAAAGCGGGCTTGGTGAACAGCCAGTATGTGATGGTTGAGGATCTCTTCCCCACCATCCTTGATATGGCCGGAGTTGACCACCAAAACAAAGTCAGTCAGGTAGTTGATGGTAGGAGCTTTGTCCCTTACCTGGTTGATCCGGAGCTCAGAGATGAGAACAGGCCTTTGTTCTGGCACTTCCCGCATACCTACGATCAATTTCCTTATAGTACCGTGAGGAAGGGAGCCTGGAAGCTGATTTACCGCCACCTGGACCAGAGCCTGGAACTTTATAATATCCGCACGGATCTTTCGGAAACCCATAACCTGGCAGGAGAGGAAGTAAAGATAAAAGAAGAACTGGCCGCTCTTCTCTCCGATTACCTGAGAGAGGTAAATGCCGGTATGCCACTGCTAACAAAGACAAATAAACCGGTTCCCTATCCCGACGAAGTGAAATGATAGCAGAGAATCCATTCCTAAAAATTTTACCATGATCAGATCTAAAGCAATATCCCTATTTCTGGCCCTTATAAGCCTGAGCATTGCATCCCAGGCCCAGACCACCTTCACAACCACCTCTTTCCGATTGAGCCTGGATGAGATGGGCGCTGTGACGGAACTGGCAGATATTCAAAATAATGTGAATTATGCTACTGCCGAGACCAGCTTCCTTGTGGGAATCAAATCAGATGGGTTAATTCTTGATCCCGTAGAATTCATTGCAGAGGGTGAACATGTGAGCTACCTTTTTCCTGGCGAACTCCGTTTGGATCTGAAGGTCCTCAACAAGAGAGACTACCTGAGACTGGAAGTGGTAGGTGTTTCAGATGAAGAAAGAACGGATGCCATTCTTTGGGGCCCCGTCAAGACCACCATAGGAGAGACTGTGGGTGAATTTGTGGGAGTAGTGCGCAACCAGGAGTATGCCATCGGGATTCAGGCGCTCAATGTGAAAACCACCGGTGGAGCACTGGTCAACGACGAAGGTTTGGTACCGCCCCGGGGAAGTGCTGCGCTTGCACAGGAATATGGATCCAGTCTCCAGGCCTTCTGCATTAACCGGACCCGTCCTCAAACCATTGAGGTATGGAACGGCTTTAACAATACAGCGGTAGTGGCCAATCCGGAATTCGGTCTGCCGGGTTCGGCTATCGCCCTTTTCGGTGTTGAAGAGAAAGGTGCGCTGGAACTGATCGGACAGATTGAGATTGAAGAAGGCCTCCCACATTTAATGATTGATGGCGAATGGGTAAAAAGCTCTCCCCTGGCAGGACGTCCATATATCATCAGCAACTATGGAGAATCGACAGTGGATATGATGCTCGACTTTACCGAAAAGGTTGGGTTTTACAGTCTCTACCAG
>RCNC010002770.1_pt1 | contig 17204 bp, 11 predicted proteins | sample 2041301 | NCBI WGS metagenome assembly RCNC01 (sample SAMN09708231, study PRJNA481090) | Marine sediment metagenome, whole genome shotgun sequencing project. | biome: marine sediment; feature: ocean; material: sediment; isolation source: Sewage treatment plant 13A marine sediment (STP13A) ... | reverse complement strand
TGGACGATCACCAGCGTGGCGTGCCAGGTGTCGGTACGTTTCAGCTTTCCCAACTGGGCATTGCTCTGCGCCCAGTACATGATGATGAGAATGAGGCCCAGCCCCGGTGCCACAAGCTCGGCCGAATACTGGCTCAGAAACTCCCAGGGTGTCGAAAAAGTGCCGTCGAAGTCGCGAGCGCTGGGAAAACCGGCCACGATGATCACGATCACCAGGGCGTAGATCGAATCCACCAGCGTCTCGAGACGATCGAGATACCGTCGTTCTCCCTCCGTAACATCGGGGGGCTTGTGATCGGTCATGGCCTGGGGTTCCCTTCGTTGCCTCGTACAATACCCGATTACCAGTACCAGTGTTCAGGTTGGCCGAGAAGTTTGGGCTGCTTGTAAAAGGTAGCGAATATCAGTATCTCGGTCAAGCGGCCCGAGGTGGTGGAATCCTCCGCAGGGCACACCTTTGCCATATGATCTACAATGAAACCATAGAGGAGAATTCCTCTCTGATTTCCCGGCACTTACCAACAGCAGATTTCATACAATTTCATTCCTGGAGGTGGACTCATGTACAGCAGGGCCATGATACCCAGTCTGATGCTTGTTCTGCTTTTCTTCTGCACCCAGGTGCTGGCCTTCGGCTCCTCCAATTCACGCCTGCTCGGCTTCGGTGGCACTGGTGTGGCCGTGGTGCCGCTCAAGGGTCAAACAGCCATGGCCATCAACCCCGCGGCGCCCGGCTTCATGGAGCAGCGGCAGATCAATTTCAACCTCGACTACCTTGCCGGCGAGCGAACGACACACTGGACCAGGGTTACCGAAAATCCACTGGCTGCCGATTCCACCGGGTTCGGGGCCGGTGGGGAGTTCTACTTTCCGCTGGGCCCGGTGAACCTCTTCTTCGGTCTGGGGTCGGAATTCGACACCGTCGAATCAACGGGAACAGCGTGGCACCACTATTACATGATGGCCGAAGAAAAGATCTCCTCGACGTCGATCAAACCGTTTCTCGGTCTCGCCGGCAGCTTCAGCGACGTGGTGAGCGTGGGCGGACGGATGCTTTACTGGCACAACGACACCACGGACGGACCGGACGGCGGATCCTTCGAATTCAATCACGACGCCCGACTGTTCGCGGGAGAATTCGGGATCCTGGTCGTGACCCCGATCGAACTGAATTTCGGGCTCACCTGGTCCACGGAGGACTCGGAGGTCCACCGGGACGAGATCCGGTACAGCTCGTTCACCATTGCCCAGGACTATCTGTACGGCATGCCTTCGACCCTGCGTATCGGGACTGCATACCAGAAAGAGGACGGCTCATGGCTGGCCGGCGTCGAGTATGCCATCGTGGACGATCTCGATCTCGTCTTCGGTGATCATGATCTGACCCACACCTTTCCCGGAGAGAAGCTGGTCACGGTCTACGGCGAATACTGGTTCGGCAAATTCGGCCTGCGCGGCGGCGCCGGCAGAAGAGTGATGGACGACACGACGCATGACAATGATCACTGGCGAGACTATATTTCTCCGGTCGAATCCGATTCCTGGGTGCTCTCCGCCGGCTGCACCTATCGGAAGAGCGACAAGGTGGGGTTCGATTTCTTCCTGCAAAAGATCGATGGCGATGGGACAACATCCATTTCCACTTTCGATGACGAGTACTGGCGACTCGGCTTTGGCATGACCTTTCTGAACTGATCCGGATGCAAAAATCCAGATTCGCAGAACGGGAACACACTATTCGTGTACCGGTCCGGCTCCCTCCACTTCACAGAACATTAAGGTTCCTGTTATATTTAGCCGTTGTACATCCTTGGGAGGATCAGATGGCCACGCCCCCGCGCCCGGAGACCATCGGGCGATATCAGATCACCAGCAAGCTCGGCGAAGGGGCCATGGGCGTGGTCTACAAGGCCCTCGACCCGGTGATCGGCCGGATGGTGGCGATCAAAACCGTCCGCACCGACTCCGGGATGACCGGCGAGCAGTATGAAGACTTCACCCGGCGTTTCATGCAGGAAGCACGGATCGCCGGCACCCTGGCCCATCCGAACATCGTCACCATCTATGATGTGGGACAGTGGAACACGTCTCCCTTCATCGCCATGGAATATCTGGAGGGGCAGTCCCTGCTGGAGCTGATGGCGGCCAGTTCCCCCTTTACCCCCACCCGGATGGTGAACCTGCTGACCCAGATGGCCCGGGGCCTCGACTTCGCCCACCAGCACAAGGTGGTGCACCGGGACATCAAGCCGGGCAACATCATGATCCAGCCCGGGGACCTGGTAAAGCTGATGGATTTCGGCATCGCCAAGATCCCCGGCCTCGACACCACCAAAACCGGCGTCTTTCTCGGCTCGCCAAACTACACCGCGCCGGAACAGATCGTCGGCAACTCGGTGGACCACCGGGCCGATATCTTCTCCCTGGGCATCGTGGCCTTCGAACTGCTCACCGGCGCCCTGCCCTTCCCCGGGGAGACCATCACCTCAGTGCTCTACAGCATCGTCCACAAGCCACCGGAGTTCCCCGACCACCAGCTGCGCATCCAGACCCTGGACAACCGCTGGCGGGCAATATTCAACATCGTGCTGGACAAGAATCCCGACCGCCGTTTCCAGCGGGCCGAGGCCTTTCTCGATGCGCTGGGCGAAAGCGTCCTTGGCCACCGGCCATCAGCGGCTCCGCTGCCGGACACGGTCCTCGCAAATACCGGCAAAAGCCGGCGGCCGGATTCACGGCCCACCGACGTTTTTCGCGGCCAGGAGGAAGTGCCGGACAGTGCTGGAGCCATGGACCTCCGTCACCGGCCCATGGTCCCCGGGGAGGCCGCCGGGGAACAGCAGGCCGTGGAGCAGACTGGGCCCCGATCCATGCCGCGGTTCTCCGTGCTGCGAGTCACCCTCACCCTGCTGGTCATCGTTCTAGTGCTGCTGGCCGGCGCCGCCACCGCCCTGCAGTTCGGCGTCGGCCGCTCCGAAGCGCTCTGTCTGCTGGACGTCTGCACGCCGGCGGGATCCGCAGACAATCCCGTGACCGCCTTCCTTGGAGAGTGGCTGGATGATCCGGATCGCCGGCCCCTGCCCCAGCTGGTGCAGCTGACCAGCGATCCCCCCGGCGCCGCCATCAGTTTCGGCACCGCGGATACCGGCCGGGTGACCCCGGCGGAGATGACCCTCCCCTTTGCCCCGGCGGGCCGGAACCTGGTGACCTTTGCCCTGGAGGGCTACCTGCCGGGGCACGTGCAATATGCCATCGGCGAATCTCCCCCCGAAGAGATCGCGCTGACGCTGGAGCCCGACCTGGAAGAACTGGAGGTTCTCAGCACCCCGCCGGGCGCCACGGTCACCCTGGACGGTGAACCGGTGTCCGGAACCACCCCGCTGAAGCTGAGGATCGACCGCGCTGCGGTCAAGGAGATCCGTCTGGACCTGCAGGGCTACGGCAGCGCCCGGATGGCCGCCGTCGACCTGCCGGCCGACGGCTCGGCGCTGGAAGTGACGCTGGTGCGGACACCCGGGCCGGGCACCCTGGTGATCCGCAGCCCCTTCCCGGTGACCGCCAGTGCCGGGGGCCAGAGCCTTTCCCTGCGCAGCAGCGGGTCCGGCGTGTACCGGGCCAGCCTCACCGCGGGCCGGCGGACGGTGACCATCCGCAACCGCGAGTATTTCCATTACGAGAAGCGAACCTTCCAGATCCCCGAGGGCAACTCGATTGAGCACCGCATCGCCTCCCCCGGCTGGGCCGACATCACCGCCCTGCCCGGCAACTGCAAGATCCACATCGACGGGGCCTACGTCGACTTTGTCCCGATTATCGGGCTGCCGCTGGCTGCCGGCTCCCACCGGGCCAAATTCACCTGGCCGGCCGGGGGGACCACCCGCGAGAAGCGGTTCACCGTGACCTCTGGTCAGACCACAAAAGTTTTCCACTCCCGGGACTAGCCCCTGCACCATGTTGCGCTCCTTGGTGGCCCCCTGTACAATTCATCCGTATATCGATGTCCACCGCCCGGCGGCACGGCTTTCCAGTGCTCCCAGGGCACCAAGGAGGAGAATCCCCCGAGATGAACGGAACGAGGCACAAGGTGTGCCTGCTGCTCGCCGCGGCAGTCGCCCTGCTGATCCTGCTCCCGCCCCCCGAAACCTTTGCCCAGTCCGGCGGCCGGGACCTGGCGCGGGCCTACTTCGAAAGCGGGATGGATCTCATGCGATCGGGCCGTCACCAGCAGGGTCTGGCCGACCTGCAGATCATCGTCGAGTCCTATCCCCAATCATCCTATGCGGACGATGCCCTGCTGCAGATCGGCATCCACCACCAGGAAAACCTGGGTGATCCGGCCACGGCCCTCAAGTATTACAACACGGTGATCCTGCGCTACGCCGACAGCGAAACGGCGGCGGAAGCCTACCTGCGCAAGGGATTGATTCTCCTCGAAGCCGGCGGCAGCAGGGAACGGCTGGCCGAGGCCTCGGCGGCTTTTGACCGGGTGGTACGCTTCTACCCCGACAGCCCGGCGGTCTGCCGGTCGCTGGTCTATTCCGCCCTGGCCCTCAAACAGATGGGTGAACCCAAGGCCGCACTCTCCCGGCTCCTCGACCTGCGCCTGATCCAGGGCGAATGCCCCGAGGCGGCCCAGGCCGACTGGGAGGCGGCGCTGCTGCTGATGGAAACCGGCTATCCGCTGGAGGCGATGAAACGGCTCCAGGCCCTGCGCGACCGCCACCCTGATTCGCCCGAAGCGTCCCAGGCACTGGAAGCGCTGGCCATGCTCTACCGTATGGAAATCCGGTCCCGGAAGGACGCTTCGGCGCTCTACATCCCCGACCCCTCCTTCTCCATCTCAGCCCCCGAGAAGTGGAAGAACCTGCGCAGCCTGAGGGTACTGGCCGACGGCCGGCTGCTGGTCAGCGACCGGGGCCGCAATTCGGTCTACGTCTTCAACCGCGAGGGCCGCCTGGCCGAGTCGATTCAGATCGAGGACGCGGACCAGATCTCCATCAGTCCCGGGGGTGAAGTGTTGATTGGTGGCGGCAAGCAGGCCGTAGCTTTGGACGGGGGCCGAATCACCTTCCGCGCCCCGAAAAGCCTCAAGGACCACGGTGTGGACACCGAGGTGGGCGGCTGGTCCAAGGGCGCCTGGCGAATGGCTGGAGTGCCGGCGGCCAGTCCCCGTGACGAGGATGAGGACGAGGATGATGAGGACGATGACGAGAAAGACAAGGACGACGGCCTGAAGCAGCTGGAGGAGATCTCCCGGGCCGTGATCACCACCTCGGGCATTTTCCTCACCATCGACGGGGACCGCGACCGGGTGGACATCTTCCGGCCCCCGTCCTCCCCGGGCTCGGCGGTGGCCACCTTCCGGGGTGGGGCGATCCAAAGCGTTCCCGACCCGGTGTCCCTGGAGGTGGACCGGGAGAACCGGATCTTCATCATCTCCGAGAAAGAAAAGGAAGTGGTAATCTTCGACCGCAACGGCCGCGAGATCGAGCGGTTGGGCGGCCGCAAGACCGGAACCTTCGAAGAACCTCTGGACATGGCCGTGGATGCGGCGGGAAACCTCTTCGTGCTCGACGGCAAGGCGGAGCAGGTCTCGGTCTTTTCCCGAACCTTTGAGCCCCTGTTCAGCATCTCCCTGGACAGCAGCGCGCTGGGGGTGGAAGTGAAGAAGGTGGTGTCCCTGTCTGTTGGCCCTGATGGCTCCCTCTACCTGCTGGACGCCGGTGCCAGGGTGGTGCACCGGCTCAATTGATCTGTCGCGCAACGACCAAGGAGATCGTTGGAAAAATGATGATTATAAAACCACAGCGACTGCTGCCGGCTGTGCTGCTTCTGCTTTTCCCGCTGTTTTGCCCGCCGGTGCCGGCCCAGATCACCGGCCGTGACCTGCCGTCCTACAGCATGGCCGATGCGGACCGGCTGCTCCAGGCTTCCCTGGCTCTGTTCCATTCCAGCAGGCAGGAGGAGTCGATCCCCGGGTTCAGCGACATTCTCGACACCATCCGCCTGAGCACGCCGGTCGAAGGGCTCTCCCCGGCCGAGCGGCGACTGCTGATCACCTGCTACGAGCACCGGGCCCGGGCCCTGTTCAACCTGGGAAACTCGGTGGAAGCGGGCCACGACCTGCGCAGTCTGCTCTCCCTGGAACCCGGGTTTCAGCTCGACCCGGACCAGGTATCGCCAAAAATCATCCAGCTCTTCAACTCGGTCCGCAACGACCTCATCGGGTCATTGACGGTGATCGCCATCCCCCCCTTGTCCACACTGGTGATCGACGGCACCGAGCAGGGACTCACCGACGGTGAACCGGTGTTCCTTTTTGCCGGCAGCCATCGGGTGGAAGTGCGGCGGCCGGGTTACGATCCGTTTCTGCAGCTGGTGGACATCCCCGCCGGGCAGCAGTTGGAAGTGGGCCCGGTGGCCCTGCTGCGCACCATGGCCACATGCAAGTTCATCACCGTTCCGGCCGGTGTCTCGGTGTATATCGACGGCGCCCTGGCCGGGGTCACCGGAGACCGCCCCTCCGCCGAAGCGCGACAGGCCGCCCGGGAGGCGGGGGCCAACCCCCTGGACATCTCCGAATTCCTGCTGGTGCCCGATATCGCACCCGGCACCCACCAGGTGGAGTTCCGCAAACCCTGTCGGGTGGCCATCACCAAGGAACTGAACTTCGGCCAGCCCATCGATTACGTTGACGCCGTGCGCCGCCTGGCCCCCAGCGAGGGCACCATCGCCATCCGTGCCATCCCCCCCGGGTGCACCATCTTTCTTGACGGTGAGCAGGTGGGCACCGGTGACCTGCTGCTGGAAAGGATCTGCAGCGGGGAGCACCGGATCGACGCCGCCTTCCGGGGCGGGCGGTTCAGCACCATGGTACAGGTCGACAACGGCGACCGGGTGGAAGTGACCACCGTCCTGCGGCCCACCCTGGCCTATGCCGGTGTCTTCCCCCGCCTGGGCTTCAGCGGCGGAGTGAGCGACGATGTGGCCGTGGTGCGCCAGGGGCTGTCCGGGGTGAACAGCCTTAACATGAAGTTTCCCGGCGATGCGGAGGTGGACAAGCTCTTCCAGCGCTTTGGCCTCAATCCGGCCCAGACGCCACCCGCGGATCTGCCCATTGAACTGCTGGCCTCCCTCGGCCGCACGCTGGAGTGCAACCTCCTGCTGCTCTCGGTCCGCGAGGGCAGCCAACGGGAACTGCGGCTTTACAGCACCCTGCACCCCGTCCCGGAACGGGTGCCGGTGACCGAGGGCGGACTGCACTCGGCGCTGCCGGGGCTGGCCTCCCTGCTGGACACCACCCCGACGCTGAGCCGGCCCTGGACCGGCCTGCTGGTGGCCGACGTGCCCCTGGCCACCGGTTACCCTGTGATCGGGGTCACCCCCGGCTCACCGGCCGCCGAGGCCGGTATCCACCTCGGGGACGTGATCTCCTCCGTGGAGGGCAGCCGCCTCACCGGTGCGGCCATGGTACGCCAGGCCGCGGACACCGCCGGGGAGGGCGGCAGCCTGGGCCTGCAGCTGAACCGGGATGGCCGCCTCTCCCAGGTGACAGTCCAGGTTGGCCGCACGCCGGTGCTGCTGCCCATCAGTTCGGATCGCTTCCTCTACAACCGTATGCTGGAATCGCTCTCTTCCCGGCTGAACACCGCCGACTCCGGTGGGAACCAGGCGGCGGTGATCAGGTTGAACATCGCCATCTGCCTGCTCCGTTTTGGTCAACCGGAACGGGCCGCCGGCTTCCTCGAGGCGGCCACCACCACTCGGCCGGCGGGAATCTCCCAGGGAACCATCTCCTACTACCAGGCCCGCTGCGCAGCGGACATCGGCCGGGTGGACCGGGCGGAGCGGCTCTACGCCGAGGTGATCAACCACCCGGAGAGCACACTGGTGGACCACGAGGGACCGCCGGCCTGGATTGCGGTGACCGGCCTGTTCAGCGACCGCAGCGCCAGGGGGCAATAGGTTCGAGGACACGTCATGAGGCGGAGAGACTGCCGCGTCGCCCGCTGCGCGGGCTCCTCGCAGTGACAAAGATGCGAACGTGGCTCGCCACGACAGGTGGGTGTATCAGTTGGAGAAACGCACGAGGATGACCGAGATGTTGTCCTTGCCGCCATTCTGGTTGGCGGCCTCCACCAGTTCGCCGCAGACCGCCTCCACACCCTGATCGGCCACCCCGGCCAGCATGCCGGCGATCTGCTCGTCTCCGAGCATTCCGGTGAGGCCGTCGGAACAGAGCAGGTAGCAGTCCCCACCCTCCACACCGTCGCTGCGGATGTCCACCAGGAGCTTCTTGTCGCTGCCCAGGGCCCTGGTCACCACGTTGCGGAAGGGATGAATTTTGGCCTGTTCCTCGGTGAGCATACCCTCCTGCATCTGCTCGTTGACCCAGGAGTGATCGTTGGTCAACAGCTTCAGCTCACCCTGGCGGTAGAGGTACACGCGGCTGTCCCCCACGCTGCCGATGGTGGAGCGGTCCTCGGTCACCAGCAGGGAGACCATGGTGGCCCCCATCCCCTGGTAGCGGCTCTCCTCCTCAACCGCTTCCCGGATCCGGTTGTTGGCCAGGCGGACCGCCGTCTGCAGCCGGTTCCCGTCGTAGGTCAGGTTTTCATCGTAGGCGTAGGGCCAGGTCAACTCACGGTCCCGGCGGGTGTGGATGATGAACTCACTCACCGCATCAACGGCGATGCCGGAGGCCACCTCGCCGGCGGCGTGACCACCCATCCCGTCCGCCACCACAAATAGCAGGTCTTCCTGGTTGATATGGATCCGGTCCTCGTTCACTTCGCGGACCAGGCCCGTATCGGTGAGTCCAAAGGCTTCCACACTGCTCAAACCGTTATCTCCTTGCCGAGGCTGGTAGTATCACCAGCTTCCTATTTTATCCCTTCGACAATTTTTTGGACATGATCTGCCTGCCGGTCCTGCGAATCACCTCGGGGATATCCTTGTTGCGGCTGAGGATCTTCAGATCCATCGGCGTCAAATGGTTGAGAAATTTCATCGCTATCGGGATCGGGGTGCGCGGGTTGGTAACCAGGTTGACCACCACCGAATGGCGTCTGGTCCACTCCCGCTTGATGGCCACGTAGCGCAGCACATCCTCGTGGACATTGCGCAGCTTGACGATGGAGTCCACCTCGGAATCGGTGAGCTTCGGGCTGCGGATCGCCGCGGTACAGATCACCCGGTTGGGGCTTTTCACCAGCTGCATCCGCTCCTCCCGGGTGCCCATCTTGGCCAGGCGGATCTTGCCGGTGATGTCCAGCCGGACTATCTTCTGCAGCATGGTCTCCGGCCGCTTCGGTCCGTCAGGCTGCTGATCCTTCTGCTCGGCACCAGCCGCCGCCAGGTCTTTTTTGACGGGACCTTCCGGCTCCTCCGCCGGCTCCGGGGACGGGGCAACCGCGGGCGCAGGGACTTCCTTCTTTTCAAAGAAGTCGAACTTCAGTTCGTTCACCCGGCCCTTGATGTGGGCATTGAGCGACGGGTTTTCCAGCAGCGCTTCGAGAATCCCGGGTTCGCGCAGAATACGGACCTGGTTGATCACGATCAATTCCATCAGAACCACGGGCACCGCCCTGGCCAGATCGAGAATGGTCCGGTCCGACGTGGCGGGATTGAGGATCACCGCTTCCAGGGGGCCCGACCTCTCGGCGCAGACCCGTGCATAGAACTGGAGCAGTTCGGGCGACCAGCCATCCTCGAACAGCGCCGCCTCGAGGATGTTGTCCGGCATGTCCCCGACGGATTTCTCCGCCGCTGACCGGATCTCCCCCTCGTCGCCGGTTGAGAGCAGATGGAGCACCTCCACCAGGGTGTCGGACTCCATGGGCAGCAACCCTTTTGCCGCGGAGATCCTCACCTCCCGGGAAGCGTTGCCGGCACGAATTTCTGCTAAAACATCCATGGTATCCTGTTGTGGGTGGAATATCGGCGGAGACGCGCCTTCCATGGGAGTGGAAACGTGGATAATAGCGATACAGGGTTTAGCGGAAGAAGTAGTACCACGATGCCGCCACAGCTGCCGCAACGATCACCACCGCCACGGAAATCCAGACCGCGATCCGGCCCGTCGATTTTTTGACTTGCGTAACCGATCCCGCCAGGTGGCCCAGCTCCGCTTCCTCACCGTTTTCCGTCTGCAGCTGCTGCATGTGAAAGAGGTAATTGTTCACCATCTCGTCATCATCAACGCCGATATACTTGGCGTAGGCCCGGATGAACCCCACGTTGAACACCCCTCCGGGGAGCACCTCGAACTGGTTCTCCTCGATGGCGTGCAGGAACTTCATGCTGATCTTTGTCGCTTCGGAGATCTCCTGCAGCGTCACTTCCCGCAGTTCTCTTTCCCTGCGCAGATCTCCGCCAAATGAAGCACCATCGGTCATGGCCGTTCCTCCACACCCCCCCCGGTAACCGGCGGGGCCGCACGGCAACTGAATGAAGATAAACGTCAAACGAGATTCTCCAGCATTGTAGAAAATGGGGGCAAGGGCTGTCAAACAGCGGCGGCCGGTTTGACCTCACCCAACACCATCTGGTAGGTTCGCCACACCCCGGGGCCGCAGCGGCCCGGCCGGACCGCATGCAGAGGAACGGGAACCATGGCCCGGAAAAGCAGACCCACACCCACCGTCCCCCACAGCAGCCACGGTGACCACTGGCCCAACCACGGGACATACCTGCGGATTCTGCTGGCCATCACCCTTTTCGCCCTCGCCCTGCGGGTGGGCTACGTGCTGGAGATCCGCCACCAGCCCCACTTCACCGCCCCGGAAACCGATGCCGCCTGGTATGACAACCAGGCCCGCCAAATTGCCGACGGCCGGCTGGGGGAGGTGCCGTTCTTCCGGGTGCCGCTCTACCCACTGGTCCTCTCTGCCTGCTACCGCCTGTTCGGCGGCGGCTACCTGATGCCGCGGCTGTTCCAGGCCCTGCTTTCGGCGCTGACCATCCTGCTGCTGGCCGAACTGGCCCGCCGGTTGGCCGGCCGACGGGCCGCGCTGCTGGCCGCGGCTCTGCTGGCATGCCACGGGCTGTCCATCTACTTTTCCGGAGAACTGCTGCTGACCACCCTGATCATCGCCCTGGACCTGGGGTTTCTGCTGGCTTTTCTCGCCGCCGAGGACGGCCGGCCGCGGCTGCACCTGCTCAACGGTCTGCTGCTGGCGGCCCCGTTGGGGTTTATCTGGATTCTCTATGGCCACCGGCACCGCCTGAAGCAATCCACGGCACCGGCCGCCCTCTTTTTCCTCGGGGTGGTCCTGCCCATCTTGCCGGTGACCCTGACCAACCTGGTGGCCGGCGGTGAAGCGGTGGAACTGGACGGGTCGCGGCCGGTCTACCGCTACAACTATGCCCTGGCCCTGGGACAGAGCGGCCGGGAAAACGAAGCGCTGGAGCAGCTCCGAGCAGCCCTGGAGATCGACCCCGGTTTCGAGCCGGCGCGTCAGATGCTGAAAACCGCTGAAAGGTAGGCTGGCAGGCACTTGGGCGAAATTGATGGTCCTGCAATCACCCTGGGCGACGGTCGCAATTACCGTTGTGCCGGCAGCGATACAAGATTCATGTTGCTTTCATATTGCAGAAAAGCTATATAGATTGAAATATGATCACCCTTCACATCACCTCTGCTGATGGCGAGTCCTTCAACCACCCCATAAAAGGCGATTCGCTGATTATCGGCCGGGCCGAGATATCAGACCTGAAACTCCATGACCGTTTCTTGTCTCGCCGGCACACCAGGCTGTATCGGGAAGGCGGCGTGTGGATGATCGAGGACCTCGGGTCCCGCAACGGAACCTGGCTCAACGCCGAGAAAATCGAAAGCCCATCGGCTCTTCAAAACGGCGATTTCATCCGTATTTCATCAAGTTCGATTGTGGTGCACGATTCGACGGCTCCGGTTTTGAATGAAGAGGCAGAAGGTGTCTTTCCAGTTGAACAGGCCATTTTTCGTCCTGCCGCCCAGTTCATGATCGATACCCAAAACCCGTTTCCGGCTGAAAAATCCCGCAACACGAGCGATCTGCAACGATACGCGGAGCGGCTCAGAATCCTCAATGAGGTTCATCAGGCCCTCGGCCACTCCATCTCCCTGGACGAACTGCTCGAACTGATCCTCGATCGGGTTTTCGATCACCTGCAGCCTGAGCAGGGGGCGATTTCTCTCAAAGGGGCTGACGGCCGGCTTTACCGGGCTGCTGAGCGGTCCTTGCCGAATATCGCCAGCGGATTTGTGCACTCGGCCAGGCTGACCCGGGAGGTGGCGGGAAAGGGCCTGGCGGCGCTGGTCCTCGATGCCCGGACTGACGAGCGCTTCGCCAGTTCGGAGAGCCTGTTAGAGGCGGGAGTCCGCAGCCTGGTGGCTGCGCCGTTCCTGCACCAGGACGGTCCGCTGGGCATGATCGTTCTGAGATCGACCGCGGCCGTCCGGCAGTTTTCGGAGGGGGACATGGAGTTGCTGGTCAGCCTGGCTTCAGTGGCCTCGCTTCGTATTCACAACGTGGCCCTGGCCGAGGAGGCAGCGGAGAAGCGCCGGCTCGAAAAAGAGATGGTCCTTGCTCGCCGGATTCAGAACGCTCTCCTCCCGGACCATCTGCCTGAGGTGAGCGGTTATGAGATTCACGGCGAAAACATCCCCTCCCGCGTGGTGTCCGGTGATTATTATGCGGTATTCGAGCGGCGGGAGGGATGCGAGTGTGTGCTGCTGGTGGCCGATGTCTCCGGCAAGGGCATCGGTGCTTCAATTCTGACGGGCTACCTCGAGGCGCTCTCCTCGGCCCCCATCGAGGAGGGCCTCGATCCGGGAGAGGTATTCACTTGCGTCTCTCGCAGCCTCTATCAGCGAACCCCCGCCGAGAAATACGCCACGGAGTTTCTGGCCGTGCTAGATCCGGCCACGGGAACGGTCCGTTACGCCAATGCCGGTCACAATCCGGCGATTCTCCTCCGCGGCACGGGAGAGGCGGAGAGCTTGACCTCCACCGGGATGCCGCTGGGGCTGTTTCCCGAGGAAGAGCACGGAACCGAGGAAAGGGTTCTTGCTCCTGCTGACACTCTGATCATCTTTACCGACGGTATCACCGAGGCCGCGAATCGCGGGGAGGAGGAATATGGCCGTGAGCGGCTGGTGGATGTCTGCCGCCGCCATCGCCACTTGCCCGTGCCGGAGCTTGCCGCCGCCATCAAGGAAGATCTGGATACCTTCGTCGAAAACGTGCCCTTTGAAGACGACCGCACCATCGTCATTCTGAGGCGGCATCCAGAGGAGTAGCGGAGGTGTCAGATGTGTGGCTGGCAAAACACACCACCAACCACCGGCGGATAGTCAAACGGATGCCCGTGGGTCAAGCGTGGCGATGGAAGCAAAGCTCCTGGCTGATTCAATCACACTTATTCCTAAGGCCCTCCGCCGGAAAAGGGGGGGCATATATGTGGATAACACAACCCGTCATTACACCTGATCCAGCCCGGAGACTTACATGGATGGCCTTCCCTCATTCCAAGCGCATGCAATTCACCAAGCGTATTGTTGAGAATACCGAACGCTGTCGGTAACTGATCGGAATCACTGGCATAGATTTGAAGCAGAAAGTTCTCAATGGCATTCCCATACCAGCTTATCTGCATGTGGTCGTTTACTGTTGGATCGGCACCCATTTTCAGCTCCCTTTATTTACGCCTGCCGGCGTCATGACGGTTCGGTTCCGATACGAATCATCCAGATATCACCTCCTTCCTCCTGGCGGGCATACAGCAGATCTCCCCCGATCCCGTTGATTCCCGAGTAGGTGACCTGGGGGAGCACGTTGTTCGTCAGACAATGCCAGGTTTTATCGACCAGCGAAAAGGCATAAAGGTTGTGAACGGGTCCATCGGCCCGCGTGAGATAGAGGAGGCCCTGTTCTGACTCAAGTCTTGCCGTCGACCAGTAGCACTGACGAACAATATCGACAATGCGCGCCTCGCCGGGTGCGATCTCGAGCAGTTCCATGTCCTGCGTGAAATCGTCATTCTGCGTCGAACTCAGTCCGAGTAGCGACTGATCGTCGGCCAGCCACCCCGCTAAATGAAGCGGCATTCTTGCCGTCAACTGCCGGGTAAAAAGGACCCGGTCTTCAAGCGACAGAAGATTCAGCTGGTGGACTTGAGCCTCGCGGCTCTCCGGTCCGGGGTGCAGCACATAGGCCAGGCGTTCTTCATCACGAGAAAGGCAAAGGTCGAAGATCCACTGTCCTTGCGCGGTGGGTACCGAGATGTCCTCCGGTTGCGCATTCTCTACATCGACTCGGCAGCGGACGATGTGACGGGAGCCCTGGTCTGTCACTGCCGTAAAAAAAAGCTCGGGGCGGCGCCTGCTCCACACCACGTCTAGAGATCCGAGTCCCGCGGGAAACTCACAATAGCCTTGGGGCTGGATGCGATCCGCAATGCATCTGGTTCGCTGGTTTCTGAGGTCCTTGACCCAGAGCTCGATCGCAATTGCCTCACCGGCGTTGACCCGGAGATAGGCCAGCCACAGTCCATCGGCCGAAATGCTCGGGCCAAACCCTTCACTGACCTCCATCCGTTCCTCGTCAAGCCCGTTGGCACTCCACGTTGCGGTGAAGATCTTCGATTCAAGAAAGGAGCGGGCGGGCTGCTGCCGCTGGAAGGCCACACAATTCGAGCCCGCGGAGACGCAGGGTCCGATATCTTTCATCCGATCCCCGGTCAGCAGATGTTCGCTCTGCGTTTCCCGGTCGAGCCGGCACAGGTTGGAGGATTCCACCACCGTGGACATGGTGAGCAGGGATGCATCGGCTGAGATATCACCCAGAGCGATAACTGCCTCGGCGGCAGGAATCGACTGCACCGAGCCATCCGCAAGGTCCAGCTGCCAGATGCCCATCTGGCCGGTGCGGTTCGACACGAAAAAGACACGGTCATCTTCAGCTCCGGCCCAGCGGGGAGAGTATGGCGGGTATTCGTCACTGGTGATCCGTTGTCGGTTTTTGCCATCGAGATCGCTGATCCACAGATCTGCCTCCCCTTCGCTGTAACCGGAATATACAACCTTCTTCCCATCCGATCGGACATCGAAGTCACGAGCAGAGATCGAATGTTCCCGGGTGAGCCGGTCCAGAGAAGTCGTGTCCGTGTCGAGGCAAAACAGGATTCCGTTGTGCTCGATGTAAATGTGAGAACCGATCCACCGAACGAGTCGAGTACCTGGCAAGCCGAGATTGTCGAACTCTATACGAAGTCGCGCTCGGCCGCCCAGGGGCGCAGGGATGATCTGAAATAATGTCCCTCCTTCCTTGCGGATGACATAGGCGATCTCGTTTCCGTCCGGGGACCAGAGATGACTGATGACATTATCCTGCTCCGACGTCACCCGGGCGGCCTCGCCGCCGGTGACTTTGCGCAACCAGATGTTGCACGCACCACCACGGTTCGAAATGAAGGAGACCCACTCCTGGTCCTGTGAGATCCGCGCGTCGAACTCCCGGGTTGGCCAGGTAGCCACTGGAGCCAGGCGGTGGGTCTGGTCAGGTGCGGACTGCAGTTGGCTGCTGAGCCACCAGGCAGAAAGGGCGACGGCTCCCACGACGATGAGCAGGAGCACGGCGCGTATGATGGACGAACGCCGACCATGAGTCCGTAATTTCGATGCCGGCGGGCCTGTCTCGGGATGGGATCTCTGATAGTCCTGATGCTCATACTGGCGGCGGATCACCTGAAGATCCACAAGAAGATCACTGACATTCGGATAGCGCTCGTCCGGACTCTTGGCCATGGCCTTGCGGACGATACGCTCCAGTTCCTCCGGAACCTCGTAATTCAACCTGGAGATCGCCGTCGGTTCGCGGTTAAGAATCGCGTCTCGAACGTCACCCTTCGTCGATCCTGAAAAAGCCGGCTTGCCGGTGCACATCTCGTACAGCACTGCACCAAGCGCGAAAATATCGCTTCGTCCATCCAACGGGCGACCAAGCGCTTGCTCCGGAGACATATACTGCGGTGTTCCAAGCAGCCCGTTCGTGATCGACTCGCTCGGCGTGAGCCCCGAATGAATATCCTCCTTCGAAATGAAGATGCGGGCGAGCCCAAAATCCATGAGACGGACACGATCTTCGGGGCTGACCATTATATTGCTGGGTTTCACATCCCGGTGAAGAATCCGTTTGACATGAGCGGCTTTTAAGGCTTCGGCCAGGTGCCTGGCATATCGAAGGGTATCGAGTGTCGGGAGCGGACCGCCCTCGTTGATCAGGTCCCTCAGGCTGCGGCCCTCCACAAGCTCCATCGCCAGCCACGGAACGCCGCCTTCCTCGAAGATCTCAAAGATGGGGACAATGAACGGACTCGAGAGTTGCGCCACTGCACGGGCCTCACGCAAGAAGCGCCGGCGATATACAGTGCTATTGGCAACTTCGGGGCGGGGCGACTTCAGGGCGATATCCCGGGGAAGTTCCTGGTCACGAGCGCGATAGACCACTCCCATGCCACCCCGTCCCAACAAGGCGAGGATTTCATAGTGGCCAACCACAGTTCCAGATTTCAGGGGAGTAAACGTATGTTGGCTTGGATCCCTGGTAACCATCGGTCATCCAATACGACCCAAGGAAGGTTTTTCACATAACTATTTTATTTTCAGGGATAGGTTTATCCATCAACGGTTGAGACTTTGATGACAATGTTAAAAAATAATGCCTTATGGTCAAAGTGTCAAGCTAAGATTATTCTTTTTGTCTGCACCATCTAAAGTTTATGTATTACTTGAGATGATAGAACTTATCGTGGGGAAGTGTATCATTTATCAACAACGCACATTCACTTCAGAAAAGTCATTTATGGTTTTTTTTGAACAACTCAGAAAAATGATCGTTTGCGGTAACCCTTGGTACATTAAAACCCCTCGCTCATTCAACCTCGGACTGAGATTTACTTTGTGGCTGTGGCGATGGGTAGATCGTTTGAAGCCAGGGACAATGATCGTCGACTTGACCCGCACTGATCTTTCTCGAATGGGGGCATCGGGCAGGCTACTGAGTTGAAGGGAAAACACCGCTGTGGGATGAGACTTCACGTGGCTATAAATTCTTTATAAGAATGGAGCCGGCGATAGGAGTTGAACCTACGACCTACTGATTACGAATCAGTTGCTCTACCACTGAGCTACGCCGGCCCGAGAATGGTCTGTGCACCCGC
>RCNC010001223.1_pt1 | contig 17205 bp, 13 predicted proteins | sample 2041301 | NCBI WGS metagenome assembly RCNC01 (sample SAMN09708231, study PRJNA481090) | Marine sediment metagenome, whole genome shotgun sequencing project. | biome: marine sediment; feature: ocean; material: sediment; isolation source: Sewage treatment plant 13A marine sediment (STP13A) ... | reverse complement strand
GATCGACCCCGAAATCCGCTCTGAATGTCTTGACCGATGAATCAGAGGAGCGCTCGGAGGGGGGATGCGAGGTTCGAGCAGACTGCGATCAGTGAATGCGGCCCTGCGAGCCGGCGACCGAGCACACCCCGCACAACCGGATCTCGAAATCAGGTCACGATACAGCTTCGAGGACCCGGTCTTCGGGCGGCCCGCGGTCCCTTTCGGGCTGTGTGCGTCTGAGGTGTCTGAGAATCTGGTCGACCACCCGCAAGTCGATGATGAACGCAATGATCTTCATCTCTCCGCCGCAGTCGGGGCAGACGAGGGGATCGACCTCGTACACGCGCTTGATCATCTCAGCCCAGCTTCGGCGGTTAGCGCGCGTCGGGCGAGCGAACCTGAACCTCTTCCGGCACGAGGCTGGGAGAGAGATCTGACTTCTGGGAGGGCTGGCCCTCGATCGCGCGCTTGCGCTTGCCCCTCGACACATTCGGGTACCACCCGTTGTACCTGACGAGATGCCGGCGCGGGTCGGGGATGTGCATGATGATGCGGGCGAAGAAGTCGGCGGCGTTGAAGGTCTCGAGCGGGTCGCGCCGAAGCTGCGCATTCCGATCGTGCCCGGGCAAGCGCCGGCAGAGCACCTCGCCTCCGTTGTGCCAGCGCATGCGCTCGAGGCTGATGGGCGGGCGGAGAATGTAACGGGCCAGGCGCTCGAGCCCACCCAACACGAACGCCGCCCTTTCGGGTGGCGTTTTTGTAATTTTTGGCGGGGGCACCGATATGCCGATGTCACAATTCAACAATTCGGTACGTGGCACCGATGCGGTCATCGCGAGGCTCTCGATCATCCATCCCGCCTCACAGTGCGTGACAATCAGCAGCCAATTGAGATGATGCGCTCGGCCGAGCATAGCACACGGATATCCGACCACTGAAACTCCCAACTCGACGTCACCCATTTGGGTGATGACGACCGGGACTCCTCGACCAATCCTAGGGGGTAGGAAGTACTGAAATCTCTGGATTGCGATGGATGGAGGGGCGCTATCGAACCGCAGGCTGGTCGATTGCGGCTCCGGTTTCCGCAGCTCGGGAATCATCCCGGCTGCCGCACCTCGAAGGGAGGAACTTCATGGGATCACTGGAAAGGAAGACGGAGGCGTCGCGTGTGAAACCGGCGGGTCTGGTCACCGTCGGCATCGTCATCGTTGCGCTGGTCACGGGGCTGACCACCGAGGCCCGAGCGCGCGCACCGCAGACGGCGGCGACCTGGCAGCTGGCGACGGCGAAGGACATCCCCGCGCCGGTGCAACGCGCGGCTTTCGATCCGGGGAGCGAGACGGCATACCTGGCGACGCTGACGAACCTGTACGAAGTCCGCAACGGCCGGGCAAGGTCGATCGCCAAGATGCCGCGCCACGGCGCGAGGTTGCTGCTCGCGCCGGGCGGCGGAATGTACGCCTGGCTCATCCCTGACGACAAGCCGGCGGACCTGTTCACGGTTCAGCTCGTGGACATCTCCGGAGAATTCCTGGCCGACCTGCAACTGGAAAAGGCGCCGTACGGTTTCGGGGGACTCCACCTCGGTGCCCGAGGACGTCTCGTGGTCACCGTGTCCGCGCTCGACGATTGGCAGGGAGCGCACGGGCGGTTTCTGTACGCCTTCTGGAGCCGCGACGGACGTCTCCTCGGTACCGTCGTACGACCCGAGAAGGAGATCGGGATCGTCGCGGCCGACGGAACGTCGATCCTGCTCCTCGGAGAGAAGGAAGCACTCGCCTTCTCCGCCGACGGTGAGATTCTCTGGCGTCTCGATGGGCGGTACCGCAAGGGCGCCATCGCGGCTGGCGGCAAGCTGGCACTGCTCAACCCGGCCGACCGAGAGGCCATCGACCGTGTCCACGTGTACACGGGCTCTGCGGGACCACGGGTGGTTACGATGCCAACCCCGGTGCACAAGCTCCGCCTCACACCAGACGGCTCGGCCGCCGTCGTCACCGGAAGTGGAGGGCGTTATTTCTTTCTCGATCCGGCGGGCGGCCGCTTCGACGAGGGCAAGCGACTGCCGTTCGACGCGGCGCTGTTCATCTCCGACATCGAGTTCATCGACCACGGAACCTTAGCCATCGGGGTGCTCGAGCGGAACGGTGACCCACCGCAACACAGCTGGCCCCGAGGCGGCCTGGTCGTGGTCGACCGTGGCGGTGACGTGCTGTTCCAGTCACACCATCTGATCCGTGAGCCGTTCTCCTCACGACCGGCGATCGATGCCGTCTACGGGCTGCCGATGCTGATCGGTTTCACGCTCGATGAGGCATTGCTCGTCGAGCTCGAGCACTGATGGAAGGGAGGTGCACCATGCAAAGACGAACCGCATACAACATCATTGGAGCGGTCTGCGTGACCGCGGCTGTAATGCTCCCGGGCACCGCCCTCGGCCAGCACGGCTGGCCGATCGAACCGACCAACGCCGAGCACCCTATGGGGAATAGCTTCGGTGAGTACCAGGGGAACCTCCATACCGGCATCGACATCATGGAGCCACCGATGTACGACAGCCTCGGAGTGGAGGACCCGGCGGCACCCTGGGTGGCCGTAACCGTGGACGGCATCGTCAACCGGTTCGAAAACGATGCCGGGACGATGTATAACTTCACCGCCGTCGATGCCAGCGATCCCACCGATCTCGCGGTCTACGACTACGGTCATCTCGAGCACGACAGCTATCACGTCGACTACGAGGACGCGTACAACGACGGCGATCCCGTGCACGCTGGCGACCGCATCGCGAAGATAGTGTTCTGGTCGGTGTGCGATTTCCACCACCTCCACCACGAGATCCAGATCCCGGGTGGCAACTTCATCAGCCCGCTGGCAGACATCACGCCGAACCCGGACCCCGACCCGCCGGAGGTCGACGGCCTGTTCTTCGCGCAGAACAACAGCAACCCATGGGTGGCGTTCAATCCGGTCGCCGGGAGCGCCTGCACGGTGGTATCCGGGCTCACCGACATCATAGTGCAGACCCGCGACTTCGACGATGCCGGCGCATCGCTCGGTGACATCGGCATTCTCGGATTCTACGACGTCCGCTGGCGGGCATGCCCGGACAGCGCTCCCGGCTGCCCGTGGATCGACACCCATCGCTTCGACACAACGCCCGCCTCGACAACAGCTCTGGCGAACGCCTTCTTTAGCGACGGCACGCCGTGGCAGAGCTACAGCGGTTACTGCAACGACGGCTGGTACTACCCGATTGTCACGAACTTCGTCGCAGGTGCGGTGGACACCGCCGGTGCCTGGGACACCGCCGCAGCGGGTGACGACAGTTACTCGGTCAGCGCCGAGGTCACGGACTTCGCCGGTAACACAACCGTCATCAGCCGGCGCGCCTGCGTACAAAACACTGCCGGCTGCACCACCGAGCTGGTGGTTCGCGACGCAAACGACGATCTCGGCGGAATCCCCTACCCCGGTCCGAACTGGTGGTTAAGCCCGGACATCACGGCCAACCCCGGAACGCCCGACCAGGACGACAACATCAATCTTGATACGGCAAACCCGATCGACGTTCGGGTGTGGAATTACGGGAGCTGCGATCTGGCGGCCGGCACCACTTACGACGTGTGCCTCGGGTGGGGCCCGCCGTCGGGCTCGATCGCTCACCCACTGCCGGCGACGCAACAGATCGGGTGCGAGCCCGAGACCGTGCCCGCCGGCGGCTGGCCCGTCGGTTCGAGCCGCACGACGACCTTCTCCTGGACACCCGACTCGGCGCTGGTTCCGAACGGGCACCACTGTCTGATCGCGTGGGTCGACATGCCCCCGGACGACGGCGTGCAGAACACGGCGGCAGTGAACTGGGACGACAACCGCGCGCAGCAGAACATCACATTCACACCGGCACCCGGGCCCGGTGATGCCGGATTCTCGAGCTTCTGGATCAACCCGCAGAAGATGATCAAAAAGCGCAGCCTGGCGATGACTGTCCGTTACAGCGGCAATCTGCCGACCCTGAGCAAGATCCGGCTCCATGTGACCCCCGGCCTGGTCGTCGACCGCGTGGTCGGTGGCGTGGTGGTTGGTGGCTACCGGGGCGAGAAGCCCGTCGAGCCATGTGACCTGATGCCGGAGGAGCTCCACAAGCTCATGTGCGCCTCGTGGGAGGAGACCGGCAAGGGCGGCTACACGCGAGTCATCGACGGCATCGATCCGTCCGGGCGGGTCGTGCTCGAAGGCATCCAAGTCATGGGAAATCCGGTTCGCGTAATCCTGGAGGTGTGGTCGGAGGATGGCGCCAAGAAGGGTGAAATCGCCGACATCGAGATCGTCGAGTTCGGGCTGCTGCTGGGACATGAACAGATATCCGAGGTCGGCGGCCTGACCGTTCGTTTCGAGCACTGAACAGTCTGTCACTGTAAGTCCGAGTAACAGGTGTCTATGAAAAGGGAGGTAAACCATGGCAGGTCTTAAAGAAGAGCTCAGAAAGCTCCGCGACCCGGCGAACATCAAATATGCGGGGCTCGCGAGCTCCCCATACGTCTTGCGAAAGGTCTTTGCCGCTGATCGGCGAATTCGACGAATCATCGAACATGGCGCCAAGGCACTACCGGAGGTCGAGCAGGTTTTACGGGAGAGGGGCAAGCTGTCCGAGACGTCGTTGGCGGCGTTCGCCTTCATCGTCGAGAACATCGACCCCAACGCCGCACCTTCCATATTGGGACCCGTGTTCCGAAAGAAGCTGGAGAAGCCCGGTCCGTTCTTCGTGCACTTTGCCGCACACGCACTCCGGACCGGATACCGGATGCCGATCAAGCCCATGACGATGATCTACACCGCGCCCGAGCTAGCCGAGACGTCGGCTCGGCTGCGCTGAGAGGAGGCACATCATGCCAAAGATCACCGGAATCAAGACCGCGGCCGACGTCGAGCTCCAAGAGGTGTGGGATTGGGGAGGATCCGTTTCCGCGGAAACGGACGGCTCGCTGATCCCGCTGGTCCAGCACTACAAGCACTTCAATCTGACCGACGAGGAGCTCGGACGCACCGGTAGATACAACTGCTGGGGTTTTACGTTTCTGCCACGACGGTTCTGGATCAACAGCTCCAACGACGTCGATCAGATCCTGGCGGACAACTGCATACCGGTGGCCGCTGGATCGCTCAGGCGCGGCGATGTCATCCGCTATCGCGACTCGAACAACGTCACCACCCACACCGGCCGAGTCTGGCAGGTCGACGGAGCGGGAAACTGCACCATAGTCCGCAGCAAGTGGGGCGGGTGGGCGGAGTACGCCCATATTCCGCTCCACCCGACCATCACGCCGATCTACGGGACCAACCTCGCGTACTTCCGCCAGATTGCACCACTCAAGGGGATCGGCGATCTCTGGATTCGCGATTCGACCAGTGATACCGGCGAGCAGTTCAGCAGCTCGGCGTGGTCGAGCCCCGACATCCTCGTCGACGCACCGCCGTATGGAGCCGCGGATGTCAATCCCGTATTTTCTCAGGTCAACCGCGTTTGGTCGATGGTCCACAATCGAAGCAATGCGGATATCACGGGCGTTCGCGCCCGATACTATTGGGCGGACCCGCACGCCGGCTTCGCACCCTCCAATTGGCAGCTCATCCCCAGCACCAGCGGTCATCCGAACCCGACCAACACCTTTACCGTGCCGGCGAACTCGAGCGCCCAGGCGCCCTATGTCGAATGGACGCCTGCACCCGTCCCGGGGGTCGCCAACCCGGCCCACCAGTGCCTGCTCGCTATCGCATTCGTCAACGACGATCCCCAGGACTCGAGCAACCCCAATCCACTGATCTACTCCTTCGACATCCGTTGGGAAAACAACATCGCGGCCCGAAACGTCCACGTGATCACACTGAGCCCCGGCGACACCGCCAACCTCGAGCTGGGTTTCGGAGTGCCGTTTGATGGGATCGAGAGGCTGACCGCAGGGCTTCGCTTGCGTTTGGCGGTCACCCCACAGTTGCCAACTGCCGGCTTCCCACCGAAAGTCGTCCCACCGAAAGTGCAGTTTTCAGTTGGAAATCGCCGGCCGGTGACGCTTTCGAGCACTCGGCGGGTCGAGCTTTTTGGCCGTGTTTGGGGTCCATCGGCTCGTGCCAGAGAGTTCGATTTCGAGCTCGTTCGCGGGGTCAAAGGGATGGAGTCGCTGCCTCGCCTGCGGGAGAAGACCATCGCGTGGAAGGAGCTCAAACGACTGCCGGTTACTGCCGACCGCGCACTGCCCCTGAAACTTGCGTTTGCCGCCCCCCGTTCGGCTCAACCCGGATCGGTATTTGTCCTCCGCATCGAGCAGGTCGTCGACGACGAGGTCGTCGGCTGCTATACAGTGGTCCTCCGGATCAAGTGAGGCGCCACCACAAGCACAGCCGACATTCCTCGTGGTAGTAACGGCTTTTGGACGGCGGGACGCGAACTGTCCCGCCTGCCTTTTTTCTTGTCGCTCCGCAAGGGTGCGACTGATCGCGATCTCACGACGAGGAATAGGAAGTTAGGAATAGGAAGTTCCTTTCATTCGACTCCAGGCTAACACTGCGTTGAGGGGTGTTTTCGAGCCCCGGCGCGAGCTCGCACGCTTCGGGCGGCCTCCTGAATCGGCAAGAACCCGCGGCAGGCAGGCCTTCTCCCACCACAACACCCTCCGAACCCCGATCCCGCGGCCCGCTGCCACCGCCACGAACACACTCCGCACAGGCGGCTGTTGCCGAAATGGGTTCAGGAAGCGGCGGAGAGTTCTGCCTCGCCCGGTGGGCCGCGAGGAGAACGCGCCACCGCCTTCGCGAGGTGCCTCAGGATCGCGTCCACGACGTCGTGGTCGGTGATGAACGCGATGATCCGCATCTCCCCACCGCACGACGGGCACAGCAACGGGTCCACCTCGTAAACACGCTTGATCAGCTGCGCCCAACTACGGCGAAGGGCGCGGGTCTCGGGGCTATGATCTCGGTCGGCCTGAACTAAGGTGGCATGCTCGATGTCTTGAGGCGCAGTGCCTATGGTGACCTCGTCGTGTCGCCTGCGCTTTCCCCGCGACACATTCGAGTACGCACCGTAGTACCTGACGAGATGACGCCGGGGCTCCGGAACGTGCATGATCACGCGGGCGAGGAAGTCGGCGGCGTCGAAGGTCTCGAGCGGGTCTCGCCAAAGCTGCGGGTTCCGATCGTGCCCGTGCTTACGCCGGTAGAGCACCTCGCCTCCGTTGTGCCAGCGTATGCGCCCGAGGCTGATGGGCGGGCGGAGAATGTAACTGGCCAGGCGCCAGAGCCCACCCAACACGAACGCCGCCCTTTCGGGCGGCGTTTTTGTAATTTGTAGCGGGGGCGCCGATGTCACAATTCAACAATTCGGTGCGTGGCACCGATGATGTGAAGATGTCGCCACCACCCCCCACAGGATGCCCGCCCGCATGCGTGTCACCCCAGTCAACAGCACCCCATGGGTGCCACCCTTCGCATTGTTGCATTGTGAGGGGGGCGGGGTAGAAACAAATCGGGAGGCCCCGTCCGCGCATGGGAGGCCTCCCATGCCGCGAAAGCCTCATGCTTTGTTTCCGGAGCCACTTACCACGCTTATAGCCGCGTAGCGCGTGGCGAGTTTGTTTTTGACGATTCGAGTGAGGCGTCAGAGTTTGTAAAAGCTGTTCGTGAGGTTCGTGATCTCGATGGTTGGATGGTGCTCGCCTGGTGTCTGATGGGCAACCACTATCACCTGGTGGTCAAAACCGATTCTGTCCCTTTGTGGCGCTCGATGTTGCGGCTCCAAGCCGGTGTGGCTCGCGGTTTCAATCGGCGACGACGATATCTCGGGCGGCTCTGGCAAAGCCGTTACCGGGCACGGATCATCGACTCGCAAGATTACTTTCGACAGGTCCTTTCCTACGTCCATCTCAACCCCGTTGCCGCCGGCATCGTGAACGACCCGGCCGACTACTCATACAGCGGACACCGGGAGATCCTCGGTCATTGCGAGCCCCTGCTTATCGACATCCCCGCGGTCCTCACTGGATTTGACGGCCATCTCGGGAACGGCGTTCGGGAGAGGTATCTCGCATGGATTCGCGCTGTTGCTGAAGCCAAGTGGTTCGCGCAAGGAGTTGAGAATCTGCCGTGGTGGAAGGGGGCGCACGACGCGGACGAAATCGTGGGGCCCGATCTCCATCCCGAGGCGAAGACGTTTGACGGGCAGGCTCTCGAGGACGATCGCCTCGTTATCGACCTGGGCGAATTCGTCAGATTATTCGAGCAGTTCTCCGGCCATAGGATTGCTCACCTCTCCTCCCCTCTTTGGAGTCCCGGGTTGATTCGAGGGCGAATCGAACTCACTACCCTCGCGGTGGGCCGCTACCGCCTACGATCGCGCGATATCGCCGCCCTCATCGCCAAGCACCCTTCGTCGCTGACACGCTGGCTCAAGCTCGGACTTCTTCAGGAGCGAAACGACCGCACATTCCGCGACCGACTCGATTCCCTCGACCGGGGAATCTCAGCAGCTGCCCGCAACAATGCGTCAATGCGAGGGGTGGCACCCTAACTGACGGATCGAGGGTGCACGACGCGATGAGGGACCTACGGGCTCGCGGCGCCGTATTGGAGGGTGACCAGACGGCCGGTACCTTGCGAGGGCACCTGCACCACGATCAATTGATCGTGCTCGTCGCCATAGAGCGGCGGCACCGGGCTGGCGCCGAGCTCGCCGATGAGCGCCTGAAGGGCGGAGTTATCCCCACAGATGACCACGGTCTCGAGGGCATGATCCTGAAAGACCTGGGCGACCAGCGCCGGGATATCCCCTGCGCCGTACGAGGTCACGGCCACACCCAGGGCAGTAGCAACAGGAGCCATGGTGGCTGCCGCGGGCGTCGAGAGCGGCGCGTAGACTGCGCTCACCCCCGCCTTGCGCACCACCCGCGCCAGGTCGTCCGCGCGCTGCTGCCCCGCCGGTGAGAGCCCGCTGCCGTCAGGTTCGGCGTGCCGCACCAACACCACGTTGGTGATCTGCGCCCGGCTCAGTCCTGAAGTGTCGGGCGCGCTGTCGGCGCCGTACTGCAGGTTGAGCACGTTGCCCTGGCTTGCACCCACCACCCGGCCGACGAGAAACAGATTGTCGAAGTCGTCGGTGTGGGGATTCGGCGCGCCGGGATACAGATCCTGGCCTACGATCGCCTCGGCCAGTCCGGTGGTGGTGTTGCTGTGTCCGACGACCAGCACCACGTCGCCGGGATGGTCGGTCGCGACACGGATGGCGGCGTCCTGTTCGCTGGTGTAGAGCTGGATCTCGAGGTCGAGCGCGGCGGCCAGCGGCTGGACAGTCGAGCGGGTGCGAACCGTGTTGGTGGAGTAGATGGCGGTCACACCCGCCCGCGCCGCCACCTCGGCCAACCGCGCGGCACGGTCGGTCCCCTGCGGCACCATCAAGGCGTCCTTGGAGCCGTCGCGATCGGCGTGGCGCACGACGAGGACCGTCGTGACGCGTGGTTGGCGTAGAAAGAGGTTTCCGGTCTGGTAGCCCGAGCCGGTGACCACGAAGAAGCCGGGTGCCGAGGAGTAATCCTCGTACGAGACGTGTCCGGCGGTGACGCGGTAACGACCCAGCTCGAGCTGGGCCTCGTAGCGGCCGGCGGCCGTGCTGGTCGTCCCGGCAACGACACTTCCATCCTCCTTGACGAACTTGATCTCGACGCCGGCGATCGTCGGTCCGATGCTGCCGTCGGCGAGCCGCTCGTAGACGCCCCCCCGATAGCCCGTGTTGCAGCCAGCCAGGAGAACGCTCGCCAGCACCCAGCCGGGCCACCGGGCCGTTGCCCAGCCCGGCGACTTCCGCCTCATTGTCGATTCGTTGTATCGGCTAGTCACTGGCGGCCTCCCCGGCCGTTTGTCGTTATGAATGCGGCTCACTTGCTCTGTTTCGGATCCTCGCCAAGGAACTTCTTGCCGTTTCGCAGCATATCGCGAAAGTAGACGTTGGCGAGCTGCCGACCGCGCGCCTGCACCGTCACCTTGGGGTTGTGCCCACGCTCGACCTCGATGACCTGCTCGTAGGAGCCGTCTAGACGGTCGCGCACCGCACCAATCGGCTTGATGCCTTTGGCGTAGATCTCGATCTCTTCGGCGCGGCCCGGACCGAGCAGATTGCCGAAGCGATCGATCGGCGCCACCAGCACTGAGTAGGCCCTCTCGTTCAGCGGCACGGCTGCGAGCACGCTTCTCTCCGGATCGAAGTAGTCGACGCTCACCAGGGTCGTGGTCGACTCGGTGCGGGTCACACGCCCACAGAGCGACGAGACCTGGACCACCAGCTTGAGCTGATAGCTGCCCGGGATCTGGGTGGTCGCCAGATAGCCGGAGTAGATACCGTCGCCGGCCTTGGCATCGCCGCGCTTCTTGCTGCCGTCATCGGCGAGGAAGACCTTGTGGCGGGTCTTGGCCCGAGCTCGCTCGACAAACGCGGGCTGGGCGTAAAGCTCCTTCATTGCGGCGTGAAAGGCGCGCTTGGAGGGATCGATCTCGCTCCTCTTCTCGCTCTCGTAACCCTGTTGGCGCTCCCGAGCCGTCTTGGTGCGTGGCAACCACTCGACAAGCAAATTGCCCATCGGTTCGGCCGGTCGTTCGACCTCGACAAAGACGCCATCGCCCCCGAGCACAGGCTTCCCCTTTTGAGTGAGCGCGGCAGTAAGAAGAATCCGGTCACCGGTCGCCGTGGCGATCGATGGCACGTTGAACTGATAGTGGAAGCAGGGCTCATCCACAATCGCGGTCATCTGGTATTTGAGCGCGCTACCGGAGCCCCTGAGAGAAACCCTCCAGTTGCCGACTGCACCGACATCGGCGCCTCCGACCTCTGGCGGCAGATCATACTTCCAGATGCGGTAGAAGCCGCTTTCCTTGAGTTCGGTCGGGCTCACCATCTCCCCACCCGGTGCGTGGACCGACATCTCCACATCGCCCTCGCCCCCCTTCCAGGACAGCACCACGGTCAGCGAGATCGCCGTCTGGTTGACGGGCACGAGGAGTGTTTTGCCGCGCCGGGAGGAGACCTCGCCGGACGACGTGCCGACGACCTCGAGCGTGGCGGTCTTGAGGCTGGAGACGAGATCGTTGGTGTAGAAGATGTCGAGATTCTCGTCCGGCGCCGAAGTGAAGTGGTGCAGGGCCGAGGTCTCATCGGCGACCCGTTCGATCAGCTCCTGGAACCCGGCGCCGTCGACCCCGACGCCGATGGTGTGAACCTTCACGCCGTGGTCGTCGAGGAACTGGCCGTCGGGGACGATGTCAACGCCGGCAAGATCGTCGGCGGTGGCCGTCGAACAGAAGAAGGCCCCGAACGGCAGGGAACTGCCGCTGGCGAAGGTCATGATCTTCAGCCGCTCCGGCGATCCCTCCTCGCCCACGAACGGGTTGATCGATTGCATGCCGTCAGAGAACAGGATGATGACCTGTTTGTTCATGCTCGTTGCGTCGAAGCTGTCGAATCCGACCTGCAGCGCGCCGCCCACGGCCGTGCAGCCCGAGGCGCCCTTGCCGTTGATGTCTGTGATCACAGCATCGACCTCGGTCGCGAGATCCCGCAGGACGGGAGGTGCGGCAGGGATCGACGAGGTGTCTGAATTGAGGTAGATGACCCCGACCCGGTCGCCCGGCACCTGGTGCAACCGCCAGGTCTGCAGGAAGACCTCCGCGGCTTGGCGCAGCAGCGTGATTTTGGTCAGGCCGGTGGTGGCGCCAGGGACAACACTGTCCATACTGCTAGATATGTCCAGAGCAAGAATCAGATCGACGGGGCTGCGGTCCGGAACGTCGAAGTCGTCGTCGATGACCCGCGAGGCGCCGTAATAGGGGCCGGTCTCGGGAACGGTGATGTCGCGACTGGTCACCAGCCAGCGCAGCGAGGCGTCGGGGCCCGCGAAGATCAGGTCGCGCTGGCTGTCGGTCGGGGTCAGGCTGGCCGCCGGCTGCCACGGTGAGGCCCACAACAGCGAGGTGAAGGCGGCGTTGTAGGCGCGCATCGAGAAGCGACTGTTGCCGCCGGTGTCGCACTCGAGGTTCGCGGTCCATTGGAAGTTGGGCGCGATCCCGCCCGCGAACACCGCTCCGTCTGCCGGCGAGGTGGGGTCGGTCCCGACGCCGTGGTCCTGGGCGATCTCGCCAAAGGTGGCTTTCTCGGCCTCGGTGCGCAGGAAGACCAGCGCGTTCCAGAACTCCGACAGGGTGTGGCATTCGCTGTCCGCGACCAAATTCCAGAGCTCCTGGGCTGGCAACGCCACGGTATCTCCGTCGTCGTTGGCCGTGTCGTAGAGGTCCCAGAGCAGCCGCTGAGCGCTGACCTCGTCACTTTCACCCTGGAATCCCGCCGAGGGCTCCAGGTCGTAGGTCAGGTCGGCGCCGACGGGTTTGGTGTCGGTGTAGCTGGTGTCGCCCACGTTGGGGATACCCAGCGTAGCCAGGTTGAGCTCGAATTGCGCCGTGGTGCCGAAGAAGGTCGGCCAGGCCTCGCCCCAGGCGAGGCGCAGGCCGGCATCCTTGCCGTGGGTTGAGCAGAGATTGTCGCCGAGGCCGTGTGGCCCGCCAGGGCTGTCAGCGGTGTTGTAAAGATTCTGGATGTGGTGGCCGTACTCGTGATGCAGGTTGTCCCAGTCGTGGTTGTCGGTACCGCCAGTGGTAATGGTCTGCGAGGGGCGGTTGTAGGAAGAGCCGTCCGTCGAGCGCGGATAGAGCATAGTAACCAGAGCGGGCAGCGGCTCGCCCAGGTCAGCCAGGTATCGCGACAGGTAGTTGATCGCCTCGTAGACCTCGAAGGCCACGTTGTTGGCGTCGACCTGAGCATTGGTGGCGGTGAGGCCGATGGTCAACGTCGACCCGTCGACCACGTCCACCAGGGCGGGCAAGGAGTCAATCGACCACACCGTTCCCGGGTTGTCGATATCCTCGACCGATACCGTGTCTCCTTCCGCCATTGCCACGACGTAGAAGTCCCGTCCCGTCCCGTCGCCGTCGTTGTCGTCGACGGTCGACGAGTAGTTACCGCTGCCGTCGGTCGAGGTGGTGTCGACAAGTTCGTCGGCGCCCGCCTCCTCGTCCCAGATCTCAACGGTGGCGAAACGCACGGGGTGGGTACTGCCAAGTACGTCGGTAAAGAGCACCTGCCCCTGGACAGTGACCGAGTTGTAGGAGCTCGGCTCCTGGGTGATGGGTCCGGAATCGTCTTTTGGCGGCTCGATCTTCTTGTCGACCTTGGCGCCGCCGCGCTTCAGCCGTTCGATCCGTTTCTCGATCTCCTCTTCCGAGACCCCCTTCCTGCGCAAGTCTGCGTTGAGCGCCTGGGCCCTCAGGTCGAGGACGCTGTGGTCGGAGAAGTAGACGGTCTCGTTGTCAACCAGGAAGTACAGCACCCCGGCCTCGGAGTTCTGGGCCGGTCCCCGGGCGGGCGTACGAACGCCCAGCGCCAGATAACCGACGCCGTTGGCCTGAAAGTCGACCGTGAACTCGAACCGCCGCACCTCTCCCTTCCGGAGAACTCCGAAGTCGCGCGCGGCCTGCTGCCGGATTTCGACGCCGTCCAGCAGGGAGCGTCCGGGTTTGACCTCACGCCATTCATCCCCATGCGACAGCCCCTTGCTCGAGGCGCCTCCGGCGATGGCCAGTGTGAGCATCGAGCTTTCGGCGGAAATGCGAGGTTCGATGGCCACGATTAGCGTGCCCTTGTCGCCCGGGCCCCGCGGCGCCGTGGTGGGCGCAGTAAAGGTTATCTCGATCGACGGCCGGTCCATTTCCTCGGGGAGCCTCACGATGCGCAAACCGGAGCCGGCTCCCTTGATCTCGGAGCCGCTGTCGGTCGTGGCCTGCGCCTGCCTATGAGCGGGCGCTGTCCGGCTGGCGCTTTCGACTGCCTCTGCCCGCGGGGCTCCGGTAAAGATCAGAGCGAGCAGGGCCGCAAGGGCCACGAGGCAGCTCGCGCTTGATCGCGATCTCGCCGGCGCCTGAGGACTCCGTCCGAACAACTCGTTGTACGCCTCTAGCATGATTACACCTCCAAGAAAGCACCCGTTACAGTTCAGATGATGGTGTCACGGCACGCTACAAGAGAATCTGTTTTCACCCGAGCCCCCGCCTCGCGTTCGCAACATGAAGGAACGTCACACGGATGGGCTGGGCGCCTTTCCCACACCGAAAAGCCCCTTGTTGCAAAGATCTTTTCGTCATCTATCCGAGAATATAATGGGCGAGTCAACGGGGTGCATCACCCATTTGGGTGATGCACTGGGAGAGGTGGCCCCCGGAATTCGGACAGCTTGCTAAGGTGGACTCCCCAGACCTGAAGGGAGTCGCAGAACAATGGCAAAACGACGCAAGTACCCGGCCGAGCTGAAGGCGAAGGTGGCGCTTGAGGCGCTGCGCGGAGAACAGACTTTGGCCCAGCTCTCGGCGCGATACAACGTTCATCCGAATCTGATCGCGACGTGGAAAAGGCAGGCGAAGGGGAGCTTGGTCGACGTCTTCAACGGAGGCGGCCAGAAGCGAGACGCCCAGCACGAGGCGGAGATCAAGGAGTACGGCGGCGGGATTGAACGGGCGAAATGTCCACGAATGGCCGTTCAAGGTCACGAACATACAGGTAGCTCATGGGTGACTGTTTAACCCCACGAAACGATCTGCAGATCATGCCGTAAATCCGCTTATCAATAGTCTATGACTTCTTATCATTGCGAAAATCCGCTTTTCATTGGATGATGGGTTATGAATTCTATTGACGACCGGATGATCGTGTGGGTCGAGGTGGGGCGTGGGGTGGTGGTGGAGCCTGAGGACGTGTACTGGCTGGAGGCGGAGGGGGCGACCACCTGGGTGCGTCAACGTAGCCGGAAGCGGCTGCGCGACCGGCGGTCACTCGGCAAGGTGGTGGAGGCGCTGGCCGGCTTCGGTTTTCTGCGGGTTCACAAGAACCACGCCGTCAATCTGCGACGGGTTCAGGAGGTCCGCCGGCGCGTGCCGGGTGGCGACTGGGAGGTCAAGCTCGAGCCGCCGGTGAACCGGGTGTTGCCGGTAGCGAGGGGCCGGGAGCGGGAGCTGTTGGCGGCGTTTGAGCCGTAGCGCCAGTTCAGGCACTGGGGATCGCTTCCACAAAACCGAGGAAGTCACCCCAGACGGAGACCCGCACTCGAAGGTGTTTCTCGGTGCTGTCCTCCGGGAGCACGAATTGCGCTGTCCACCTTTCGCCGCGTCCGAACAGGCGAGGGGGTCGGACTCGGATGTGGACCGGCTGCCAGACGTCGTTGAACGGCCGGCCCTCATGATCCAACGTCGTCCAGCTGGACCCCACCTTCTCTTCGATGGAGACGACCGCCCTCTCGGCGAGTACGAGGCGCGTCCCAGGACGCATGCGCCAGCGCAGATCGACCTGCTGTCCCTCCCGGGTAATCTGCGGCCGCGGGTCCAGTCCGGCGAGACCGACCGATACGGCGTTAAAGCCCCCGTCTTCGGCAAAGGACTTGAAAGGGATGCTCCCGCTGGCCCGGGGAGAGGGCGCCTGTCGGCTGAGCCAGAGATGATATTCCTGGAGGTACTCGACGACGTGGCGTCCGTAGAGAGTCGAGGCCCCTTCATAGTACTGTTTCGAGTGCTCGGCCTCGGTCGTGAAGTAGCCGCCGTAGTCGCCGGTGTAGCCAACCACGAACACCTTCGAGGCGCCTGTCTCGGCCTGGAGCGCGACCTCGATCGTTCGCGCGGTCGCAGTGGTCGGCTCCCCAGGAAGCGTGGCCAGAACCGTCGAGCCGAGGCGTATCTGATGGATTGGGTAAGCTGGAGACGGCTTGAGCTTTAAGAGTTTCATCACGGGTCGCTGGATCGGCCCGAGCGCCCGCGCCTTGGGGTATTGAGGGTGGTCGCTGGCGAAGTCATTGCCACGCATGCCTTCGCGAACGAGATGCAATCGATAGAACAGCGTGCGGCTCTCTTCGGAGCCGGCCAGCACCGGGGCGCCAAAGAACCAGCGGTCGGGGAGCTCGGTCTGATTGCCGTTTCCGGGAGCCGAATCCCCGTGGTCCGGGTCACAGAAGCGGGTCTCGATCGGCACGGCTTCCGCAGCAGGGACCATGCTGAGGGTGCGGTCGGCGATGGCGCCGCCGAGCCGATCCCCAACCCACTCCGCGAGGTCGACTCCGGTCTCGATCTCCGGATCGAGGTCTTTACGAAGAGTGTTCACATCGCCGGTGGCGGCGGCGCCGACCGCCACCACGACTGGTGCTCCTCCCGGGCGGTTCTCGAGCGCCCAGCGGGCCCGTCGTACCGCATACCCGGCGGCGTCCGACGAGTAGTACTTGGCTCGGGCTCCCATGGCTGTGTAGTGGCAGCCGAAGAACCCGAATGCGGCGATCGGTTGGCGATCGGCCGCTCGGTAGGCGGCCACGATGTGGACGCGTGGGTCCACGGCTTTCTGCTCATCGCTGAGGCCACTGGGGGGGTTCTCGCCGGGCGAGCCGGCATCGTTCCAGTCGCCAAGGGGAAACGCCGGCAGGCTGCGGTTCTTGGTCACTCCCCAGAGACGCTCCTCGCCGAGGGCAACCAGGGCCGGCTCAACCGCCTGGGACGCTTCGTCGATCGTCGAGGCGATCCGCCCCGCGAGCCAGTCGGCGAGGGGCCGGTCGAACCCTGATCGGCGCTGTGCGAACGTGTCGTAGAGGGTGTTGCCGTAGATTCGCCCGGGCCCGTTGTGGGTGTGACTTCCCGCGAGAACGAGCTGGTCCACGGTGATTCCGCAGGTGGCGGCCGTCCTGCGTGCGATTTCTTCGAGGAGGTACCGGGTGCCGGACATGAGATCGAGGATGCAGATGCACACTCGGCTTCCGTTTGTTCCCTCCAGGACCAGAGCCCGGGCGAAGAGGCGCCCCGATACACCGCGAGCGATCTTGCCCTCGGTCGAATAGCCGGCCATCGCGAGGCCGAAGTGGGGGGTGATGTCCTTCTCGGCCGCTCCGGCCCGGAATTCTCCGGTGGCACCCGATTCCACCGGAACAACCCGTTCGATGGTGCATCCAAAATCTTCTTTCAATGTATCTCGCTTCCTTCGATACGGTGGCTCTCCCGGCTGGCAGCCCCTAACCCGCACTTCTCACCACGTCGCTGCTGCGGCCCGCGATATGCCGCAATCTGCGACGTTTTCTCGCTTCAGGGTGCTCGACGTACTGTCAAGTACGA
>RCNC010001222.1_pt1 | contig 17213 bp, 17 predicted proteins | sample 2041301 | NCBI WGS metagenome assembly RCNC01 (sample SAMN09708231, study PRJNA481090) | Marine sediment metagenome, whole genome shotgun sequencing project. | biome: marine sediment; feature: ocean; material: sediment; isolation source: Sewage treatment plant 13A marine sediment (STP13A) ... | reverse complement strand
ACCCGGATGTTATTGCTGATAAAGTTTCCGGCATGATCACCGATCCACAGCGCGCAAGAAAAAATGATCCAGGAAATCCGGACGTTTGTAATGTTTTTGATTTTCATAAAATATATACCGAAAAAGAAACCATTGATCAGATAGATAAAGAGTGCCGGGTTGCTGACATCGGCTGTGTAGCATGCAAGAAAATTATGGCTCAAAACCTTATCAAAGCACTTGAACCGGTTCGCAAAAAAAGAGAATACTATTCATCCCGACCCGAACTCGTGGATGAAATAATTAAAGACGGAATACAGAAAGCGCGAAACGTTGCACGACAAACAATGGAAGAGGTCAGAGCTGCTGTGAAAATATAGACGACCCACTATCACCTTGCAGAAATAAATATAACCGTCTCGATTCACATCTGGTTTTATATCTTACGCGTCGTCAGGGCATTGCTTTTTGCAAAATATGGGTACAAAACTTGAGTTGTCACTTTACGGATTTGTCCGGTTTAGATCTATGCATTTGGAGCATTAGCAAATAAATGCCAGACGATATTTACAGAGTACAGATTACAGATATCTTTGAAGGTCCTATGGATCTTCTTGTCCATTTGATTATAAAAAATGAGGTGGACATTTATGACATCCCCATCGCTTTAATAACAAAGCAATACCTTGATTATATTCAATGGCTTAAATCCATGAATATCGAACTTGCCGGTGATTTTGTGGTCATGGCCGCAACTTTGACACAGGTAAAATCAAAAATGCTGCTCCCTGCTACTGAAGATGATGAAGATCAGGAAGACCCCAGACAGGAAATCACCAGGCCCCTTATGGAATATCTCCAGCTCAAATCTGCTGCTGATGACCTTTCAGGAAGAACACTGCTTGGAAAAGACACTTTTACCAAAGGGCATGATGATGAAGATTATTTTATCGACCAGGGTGAAGATATGATAAAAATCGGTCTGTTTGAGCTTATTGATGCTTTTCAAAAAATTCTTAAAAACATATCTTCCGATCACATGGTAGATCTAACTGCTGACAGCATCTCTGTAAAGGACAGAATTTCCGAAATCGTTGATATTTTTGAAAAACAAAATTCAGTAACTTTTAATGAATTATTCTCTTTAAAGGCTGAAAAAAGTGATGTAATAGTAACCTTTCTTGCAATACTTGAAATGGTAAAGCTTAACCTGGTTAAGATGGCCCAGCATGTCCAAACCGGCATTATCAGACTGTTTTATATATAATGGAAAATCTAAAATATATCATTGAAAGCCTGCTCTTTGTTGCCCAGGAACCTCTTTCTGTCGAACGCTTGAAAAATGTTCTTAACACCGCTGGAGCAAGTGACATCAAAAACGCATTAAAAGAGCTTTCTGATGAGTATGAAACCCGCAAAGGCAGTTTTTACTTAAATGAGGTTGCCGGTGGCTTCCAGATCCGCACCCGGTCAGAATATACAAGCTGGATCAAACGTTTCATACAACCAAATCCTCCTCGCCTTAGCAGGGCTTCTCTTGAAACACTTGCAATCATTGCCTATAAACAACCGATAATCCGCAGTGACATAGAATATCTGCGAGGTGTCGATTGCGGTGGAATCCTTCGCGTATTGCTAAAACGAAAGTTCATCCGGGTCCTGGGACGCAGGGAGCTTCCTGGTCGTCCCTTAATCTATGCAACTACTAAACGCTTTCTGGAAATATTTGACTTAAAAGATCTAAAAGACCTTCCAACACCCAAAGAAATTGCGGAGCTGGGAAATTCTGCAACGGATAAAACTGATAGAGATTTTTTCAATGATACAAAAAGCACAGACCAGGACAAAGGAAATAATACTTGAAAGTTTAAAACCATGTATGTATAATAAAAGCCGTTATATAAATGGCAAACAAAGGAAACGATTTTAAAAGTTTTTACTTAAGGAGTCTTTATGAACAGATCTGATTTGATTAATGCGATAAAAAATGAAACTACACTTACAAAAAATGAATCTGAAAAAATTGTCAATGAGTTTTTTGGCGCTATAATTCAGACCCTTGCAAACGACGAACGTGTTGAAATCAGGGGTTTTGGCAGTTTCACAGTTAATGAATACAAACCATATGTTGGTCGAAATCCGAAAACCGGTGTAAAAATCGATGTTCCTTCAAAAAAACTTCCATTTTTCAAAGTTGGCAAAGAATTAAAACTTCGGGTTGATCAAATATAATAAAGGGCGGTTAACTCAGTGGGAGAGTGCCACCTTCACACGGTGGAAGTCACTGGTTCAAACCCAGTACCGCCCACCAGATAAATTTTCAAATTCGTGAATAAGGGCTCGCTAAAAAATAGCTTCGAAGTTTGATGAGCCGATCCATTCCCATGGATGCGTTACTCGTCGGTTGATCCGCCTCAGACGGATCGCCTTAGCCTTTCCATGCGGGCACCTCGATACATCTAAATGTAAATTTATTTTTTAGCAAACCCTAAGCGACAGGAAGGAAACAATGAAATTTAAAGTTGCGGTATTTTTACCGGTGCTTCTTATAGGCCTGTTTTCTATGCCTCTTTGTGCAGGAACACCCGATGGGGATATTATTGTTGAATCAGAAGGTTTTGGTATATCTAAAAAAGACGCTCTTCTTAAAGCAAAGCGGGAAGCTGTTGAAATCGGTATCGGCACAATCCTTTATTCCCAGACTGAAATAAAAAATTTTGAGCTCATGAAAGATGTCATCCTTACCAGGACAGTGGGCTCAGTAAAAAAATATGACATTTTACATCAGGAGAAAAAATCAGACAATACATTCTATGTAAAAATACAGGCCGTGGTTTCCCTTGCTAGTATTAGGACTGATCTTGCAGCATTGAAAATCCTCCTGGAATCTATGGACAAGCCTCGTATTATGGTCGTTATAAAGGAAAAAAACGGTAACCATGCAGAAAGTGCGATTATCGACTATTTGACTGAAAAAGGGTTCGACCTGGTTGATCCAGCGACTGTTGCCGCACTGATGAAAAAAAATGATCAACTGATCAGACGTGCAGCAGAAGGTGATCCAGCCGCAGCAGCTAAAATAGGTGTATCAAACGGAGCGGAGTACATACTTGTTGGAAAGGTTACCAAAAGCCTTGGTAGTAACGCCCTTTTAAAGGAATCAGGCCTAGTGTCAGGCCAGGCCGGTATTACAGCCAAAGCTGTAAATTGCTCTAATGGAAAAATCATTGCATCAAAATCAACACATAGCGCAGCTGCCCATATTTCAGAAAAAACAGCCCGTGATCTTGCAGCAGAAAAAGCTGGAAAAAAGCTGATGGACCAGGAGTTCTTTGAAATCATTATCTCCTCCTTTCAGAATGCTATAAATAATGGCATACCGCTTGATGTGACTATAAAACAGGTTGAAAATTTCAAAACGCAAAAGGCTATCAGGCAGACTCTGGGAAATATTTCTAATGTTGTTTCCATTATTAAGCGCAGCTTTGGAAACGGACGGCTCAAGCTTACCGTTTTATATAAAGGGAATGCGGATTCTTTTAGCGAGGCTGTTCACGGAAAGTCTTTTCAGGGGAAAAAGCTTTCGGTGATTAACATAGAGGGTAGCAGAGTAGTTATCCTGCTTAAGTAAACAGTAACTACTAAGGTTCACAGTTCAGGGGTGTCTGCTGCAAGTCTTCGATTCTGGAGCAAACATAGAAGGCATCCGGGGGTACAACGAGGAGTTACTAAATGATTGCTTCAAATGAGCAATTGGGTAAAAATAGTCTAATGTCACGTTTGTTCAAGATAGTTAATGGTCTGTCCGAAGAACAACAACTAATCCTCTTAAAACAATTGCTTAAAAATAACATTACAAATCATTTGTTTAAGTTAATAATAGATATGTCGAATTATCAGCAGCATATTTTACTGGAAGAGCTGGAAAAATTGCCTGTAGATGAAATGACTGTGAGAACTGTAAGCTTAGACGAAAATGAGGTCTTAATGCGTGGGCATAACCGTAAAGCATGCCTGATCAGTGTTGATCTTTCTTTTCAAAACAGTTCTTTCAAAGCTCATATTCTTGATATAAGCACTGTTGGAGTCTTCATAGAAACTGGTGAATTACTTCCTGTCGGAGAAAAAATTAAAGTTGCCTTTTCGTTGGCCAACCACCCGAAGCCTCTCACCTTAACATGCATAGTTGCATGGATTGGCCAAAATGGAATTGGTGTCAAATTTAATAAATTAACTAAGCGTCATGAAAAAATTATAAAATCTTTTGTTGAAAATTAGCAAAGACAATGAAAATATTTGCTTTTTGCTTTTTTATTGAAATTCTTTGCCTTGACCTTCCGACTTCTGAATGCTATTAAGATGAGGCTGTTTCAAAATATTCAATTTATTTCAACATCAAACCTGCCTGTGCGTGTCCCCACACAGACAGGGAAGTCGATCCCGCCATGGCGGGGTTATAAGCCTTTTTTTGCTCCCCTGCTCCAAAAACGCAGGATTGCTCTAATTTTATTGTGCGTTGCATCACTTCAGGTAGTATTGATTTCTGCCGGGCTGCGGGGATGGCAATGCCCGATTCATTCAACACTTGGAATACCGTGCCCTGGCTGTGGATTAAGTACTGCAATGTCTTTGTTAATTAAAGGAGATTGGCAAGGAGCCATGCACACCCATGCCTTTGCACCGGTTTTCCTGTTCGCATTCGTACTAATGGGAATCGTAAGCATATTGCCGGAAAACCTTCATCGTAAAGCCGTGCTTCAAATTGCTGCAATTGAAAAGCATACAGCATTTGCTGCATATATTTTATTCGGAATTATTGTTTACTGGATTTCCCGATTATTAGTTCCTTATTTTTGAATTTGTTGTTTTTAATAGTAAAAAATAAAACCACCCACGAAAACACGAAACAGAGAAAGCACGAAATTTTAATTTTATCTTTTTCGTGCTTTAGTTAAAAAACCTTATTTCTTTATAGCTTGTACTGGATAGGTTCATTATAAAGTAAAAATCTTTTGTTATTTTCAATTCTAAAGGGGATAACCATGACAACTACCTTTATGATATACGCTGCGGTATTTGCAATTCTTCAGATTACTTCAATTGTTATATTTTTCATAGTCCTGATAAAGCTATTTAAAACAGAAGGAGCACTAAAGGGTATCCTGGGATTTTTATGCGGCCTTTATACATTCATCTGGGGATGGCTAAAACACAAGGAACTTCAAATGACCAAGCTTATGACGGTCTGGAGCATCATTTTTATTATTTTCATGGTCGGAACACCACTGATCGGAACAGCAGAAATAATGAAGATGATTACAACGTTTCAGGGGAAGGGTTTTGATGTAGGATCTTTTCAGAAAGGCAAAACAATTAAACCCTGGAAAAAACCAAAAATTGCAAGACCTCAGAAAAAAGGTACACCTGCTCAAAAAAATATTGACTCGCATAAAAAGGCAGTCGCTTTATGGAAAAACGGCAAATACACAAACCCCAGACAGGCATTAATATATCTAAATAAAGCTGTCGCCAAAGATCCTAAATTTGCTAATGTTTACAGCAACCGTGGCAATGCATACCGGGATTTAAAACAGTACCCAAAGGCATTAAACGACTACAGTAAGGCGATCAGCCTGAACCCGGCTCATGTCAAGGCTTATAATAATCGTGGGAATATATATTATGAGCAAAAAAAATATCAGCAAGCGCTAAAGGATTATAACCGGTGCATCCGTCTCAACCCGAATTACACATTTGCTTACATTAATAGAGGGCTTGTCTATTATCAATTAAAAAACAAATCTCGTGCATGCAAAGATTTTCAAAAAGCCTGCACCCTTGGCGATTGCGATGGAATAAACTGGGCAAAGGGAAAAGGTTTCTGCAAGTAATACTTAGGCGCCTGGCAACATCATATCGACAATTTGTTGTCGATTTTCCTTAATGAGTTGTTTTTTCGCTGGAATATCATGTTGCGAGTTACAGGTTACATGTTGCAAGTTATAAAAAAGGAAACCATCCTATTTAAAATCCGTAACGCGGAACTTGCAATATTTCCGATACAATCCGGTATGTTATTTATTGCTCTGAAAGAGCCACATTTTTGATCACTTCACTTTACGAAATGCATAGTATTCAGGCGCTAACTTACAACAATCTTTCCCTTTGGACTGGACAACACCTCTCCGATAACAGCCGCATCATTTATTTCCTTTCTCTTTAAACTTTTCAACAGGTCATCTGCGCTTTCTTTTTCCACACAAATCAAAAGTCCCCCGGATGTCTGGGGATCAAAGAGGATGTCTTGAATCAGGCGATCCACTGAAGGAGCAAAATCGACCATTGATTCTCGAAATTCACGATTCTTATAAGCTCCTGCAGGTACCAAACCCATACCTGCATATTCTAATGCCTCGGGAATAACCGGTATCTTTTCTGACCAGATTTCGATCCCAAAATTGGAATCGACCACCATCTCTGCTAAATGGCCGAGCAAACCGAAACCTGTAATATCCGTACATGCATGTACAGGATAATCGTTCATTATCTCTGCCGCATCTCTGTTAAGGGTTGCCATAAGGCCGGTAACAAACTCAATAATTTCATCAGAAGCAAGACCACCTTTTATAGCTGTGTTTATAATCCCTGTCCCCAGCGGTTTGGTCAAAATCAAGCAATCTCCGATCTGAAGGTTCTTTTTGGTAAGAATTCGATCCGGGTGAATGAATCCGGTCACAGACAGGCCGTATTTCAGTTCTTTGTCTTCCACGCTGTGTCCACCCAACAGAACCACACCTGCTTCTTTCATCTTATCCAACCCGCCCTGGATGATTTGACGTAGAATAGAGATGTCCATATCTTTAAGCGGAAAAGCCACCAGGTTCATGGCGGTTTTTGGTACACCACCCATAGCATATACATCACTTAATGCATTTGCCACCGCAATCTGTCCGAACCAGTATGGATCATCCACAATCGGGGTAAAGAAATCCACCGTCTGAATGATGGCAATATCATCCGTGACCTTGTACACTCCCGCATCGTCTGCTGTATCCAGCCCCACAATCAGGTTCGGATCAGTTGGAAAGTCCATCCCGCAAAGCGCCCTGTCCAGGTCCCCTGGAGGCAGTTTTGAGGCTCAGCCTGAACCTGCAACTGTTTCCGTGAGGCGAAGTACTTTTTTATCTGTCATGGTTTTTTCCTTAATGTAATCATTTAGTACTTTAAAAACTTGATGGTATAGTAAAAAGGCGTCACTTAAATGAAAATCGAAGACAATAGTAGTTACAACTATCTGAAATTACTGATTTCCAGCTTTCTCCTGAATGACAAAAGAGAAGCACAACACCGAAATTGGACTTTTTAGAAGACCGTCATATGTTGATAACCTTATCGGCCAGTTGCATAGCCGTAACAATATCGAGCATATTAGTTGTCTCTCCCACCTGCTTTTTGTCAAGTAAATTGAAATGGGTCAGGCATGTCCCGCAGACCAGTATGTGGAGCCCATCTTTTTCATACTCTTTCAAAACCGACAATACCTCTGAACCATCAATAGTGAGTTTAACGCCATTGTTCACAAAGACAAGACGCCACAATTCATCACCCATTTCTTTTAATGTTTTTAAAAAGCTTACCATAAGCTTTGAGCCAAGCTCATCATCACCATGTCCCATGCAATTATTTGCAACCATGACCATGATTTTCTTCTTTTCAGTATCCTGCTTTTCAGCCAGTAAGCCTTCAGACTCAACTCCAGCCTCACGCCTGCCTGTAACATGAAAATCCCCTTCCCTCTCCTGCACTGAGACTTCAAAACCCTGGGATTTAAGAAAACGGCTTACGTTCTGCCTGCTCGCTTTATTATCTACAAGGACTTTTATACTGTTTAAGTTTTTATCTTCTATGGCATTTTTTGCCTGTAATACAGGAGCCGGACAGGCGAGCCCTCTTGCATCTATCTCCTTCATTTCTTCTCCTCTTTTGTATATTATATGTGGAATTACTTTTGCTGTTAGACGATCCCCGCAACCTCACAGTCAAGCGCCTTAACGATATCCCCCGGAGCCATTATTAACATGACTCCCCTTTGACCAGCATTGATAGCCACCTTGCCAAACTTCAGCAGACCTTTTTCAATTACAGTCGGCAGGTTCTGTTTCGCACCGAATGGGCTGATACCACCCACTAAATAGCTGGTCACTCTTTCTGCAGTTGCCGTATCCACCATAGCAGCCCTTTTGACTTTGCATGCTCTTGCAAGCTGTTTGAAGGCGAGTTGCTTATCACCCGGCATAAGGGCAAAACTGTATTTTTTATTTCCCAGATCAACCACCAGGGTCTTGATGGTTCTTTCCAGGGGGAATCCTATTGCCATGGCCGCAAATTCAGCACCTTTTTCATCGTGCTCGTATTCTACGACTTTAAAATCTATGCCTTTTTTATTAAGATATTGTATAGCCCGTGTTGACATTTTAGCATCTCTTAAATTCTATTCTGACCTTATTCCCCAGCTGCGCTCTCCAGGTCTGCCATAAGCTTTTCACGGTTCAAACCATATCTTACCGCAACTTTACTTAAAGGTTCAAAAAGGGCATGGCAACAAATACAAACGCCTGCCTGCTTATCGTAGTTTTTAAACACCGCCTCTGTTTTTCTGAACCTTGATACAATATCCAGCACGGTCATTTCAGAGCGGATTTGATGATCTTTCTTTAAGACTTTTTCGACCACACTTTTCCTTTCTCAATCTCGCTAAAAATTTTAGCAGGAGCCTGCGGTATGTGTCGAAATATTTATGCGCAGGCAAGCTCATTATGAATATTGCTAAATTACTTCTGATTTAAATAGGGATTATAAACCTATTTGTCAAACTGGAATTTCCGATAACTGAGAGAGCTTTTTATAGAAAAACCCGATTTGTCCTATGGGATTGTCAACAACAGGAAATAAATCGAAAGAAAGGCACAATAAAACAGTTGGAATTCAAGTTGTATTGAAAAAGTAGAAGGTAATAATAATTATAAAGGATATGGAGCCTTGAGTGGTAGTCAGGGGATCCATACTATTGGCAAGGTAAGTTACTGTACTTTGTTAAGTCTTTGCGCAAGTGTATCAAGGAATTGAGTCGAATCAAGGACCTTTTTTGCGGGAGGCTCGCAGATTGCAGCAAGATCCCCTGTCATATAACCATCCTCTATGGTCTCAATAATTATTTTTTCCAATCTGTCTGAAAAAGTTGAAAGTTCTTGCAGAGAGTCGAGTTCGCCACGTTTTCTCAAAGCACCGGTCCAGGCAAAAATAAGGGCTACGGCGTTGGTTGAAGTCTTTTCCCCTTTAAGATGCTTATAATAATGTCTTTGAACAGTTCCATGGGCTGCTTCATATTCAAAGTACCCATTGGGAGATACCAGTACCGATGACATCATTGCAAGAGAACCAAAGGCTGAAGCCACCATATCGCTCATGATATCCCCGTCATAATTCTTACAAGCCCAGAGCATTCCACCTTCTGTCTTCATCATTCTGGCAACAACATCGTCTATAAGGGTATAAAAAAAAGAGATCCCAGCATTTTCGAACCTATCCTTATATTCACTCTCAAAAATTTCTTCAAAGATAATTTTAAAAGTCTGGTCATACTTTTTTGAAATTGTGTCTTTTGTGGCAAACCAGCAGTCTATCTTCTCTTCAAGAGAATACTCAAAACAGGCCCTGGCAAAACTTGAAATTGATGCTTGAGTATTGTGAATACCCTGGATAATTCCCGGACCAGGAAGTTCCATGATCGTTTCCCGTGTCTCATTGCCTTGAGCATCGGTAAAGACTATTTCCGCCTTGCCTCCTGTTCTGGTTTTGATTTCAGCATTTTTATAAACATCCCCATATGCATGCCTGCCCACAACAATCGGTTTTTTCCAGGATTTAACAGCATGCTTTATATTTTTTACCAGAATGGGCTTTCTAAATACGGTTCCGTCCAGCATGGCACGGATTGTCCCATTGGGACTTTTCCACTGTTTTTTTAGGTTATACTCTTCCACCCTCTCTTGGTTCGGTGTAATGGTGGCGTTCTTTACGCCCACACCATATTCTTTTATGGCATTTGCTGCATCAATGGTAATCTGGTCATCAGTCTCATCTCTTTTTTTAATACCAAGATCATAATATTCGGTTTTCAAATCAATAAAAGGTTCAATGAGTTTTTCCTTGATAATGGGCCATAGAACCCGGGTCATTTCATCTCCGTCCAACTCAACAAGGGGGGTTTTCATTTGAATCTTTGACATTTATTTCTCCTTATATCGTTTTCACATTTTATAAATCAGACTTTTGTTTTAATCCAGGGCAGTTTCCCACCTGCTTTTAATATTTGGGCATCAAGGGGTGAAAGGTTATGAGTCAAGCTATATTCTTTATTGTTAGTTCTGTTTTTTAGAATGATATTTATATTTTCCAAGTTCCTTCACCGGTTTAACGATGTCCGGACTGTGGGGTCATGCAGCAAGGGGTTCCACACGGGAAAAGTCTATTTCAACAATTTTATTATACCTGGCATTTGCATCCGGAAGGAGCTCTTTGAAATCTTCTTCTCGCCCCTCTGCCCTTAAAAATGCCCGTGTATTTATTGTGATAACATCAAATCGTGGAGAACGTAGGTATCTGTGATATCGATAACCTATCTCAGTTCCGGCATTTTCTGTAATTGAAAGTATACAATGTTGAGAAAACATTGTGATAGTTACCGGTTTTGATGGTGTTCCGAGCCTTTACGAAATGCCATGTATTTTTCAATTCTCTGTAATTTGAAAACTATCTAAATCTGTAGTGATAAAATTCAAGTATCATACGGTTTTAAGGGTTGTCAAACATCGGAGTATTTTGAAACCGCCTCTTTAAAGTATGTCATATTTCACGGAAGTCTCTGATATTCACCATTCAACCTCTTGTTATCTGAATTTTGCACGAGTTGGAGGCTTTCATATGCAAGGCATCTAAGGGCAAAGCCATAGTGTACTATTGCGAGCCCTTAGTAACACAGCAGATGGAAGCCTCCGGTTCGCCCGAAGGGTGAAAATTGATGAGATAAAATCGATCATTATCCTTTTTACTATATGGGTATTATCCTTTTGATAATAAATTTCCCAAACCCCGCTGGTTATCATTATAAGAACGGTTTCTCATCAATTTTCATGCAAGATTCAGGTATTAATATCTGACCGCATTATATAAATTAAAAAGGTCATCTCTACAAAGATGTTCTGTTTCATTAAAAAACGCTGAAGACCTCTGCATCTTCCACTGGTCTTTATGAGCATTAACATTATAATAAACGGAGGGGAATATCTTTACATCCAAATTTTTAAGAAAATTTATGGTATCCTCTATCTCTTCCTTTGTCTGATCTGGAAGTCCTAGTATAAAATATGACCTTACATTCATGCCGAGACCTTTTGCAACATTTGCGATATCCGCAAATTTTTGTGAATTAAAAGGTCTATCATAAAGCTTTTGCAGCTGCTCAGAGTAACTTACCAGTGAAATATTTAATTCTCTAAAACCTGCCTGTTTCATTAAATTTAATATCTCTTCATCAAGTTGTTCAATAGAAATACCGTTCATGGCGGTAAAATCAAGCCCGACATCATGTATTCGTTGATAATTATACAGTTCTTTCAATAATTCAGCAGCCCTGGATTTGAATGCAAAAAGATTATCGTCCTCAAAATTGATGATCTTTACATCAAACTTATTTATGCACTCATCTATTTCAGAGAGAACTGATTCAATACTTCTGACCCTGTAGCTCTTTCCCCAGATAATTTTTCCTGTGCAGAAATCACATCGATTTGGGCAGCCTCTTGAGGTTATCATTGATATAGCACGAGTCTTATACATTTTAAAATCGCGTTCTTTAAGGAATTCTCTTGAAGGAAAGGGTATTGTATTAATATCTTGAATATTATTTTTTCCTGTCTGAATGATTTCATCTTTCTTACGGTATGCCAGGTTCGGCACTTTTAACAAATCTTTATTATTCATCAGAGAATCCAGCAATTGCACTGAACTTTGTTCACCTTCACCCTCAATTACAAAATCAACATCAAGATTCCGCAAATAATATTCAGGATAGAGTGCTGCGTGATAACCTCCAACAACTATTTTTGAAATAGGATTTATTCTTTTAATTATATGAATAATTTCATCAGTTTCCTGAAAGTATGGAGTAAATAATGACGAGATAAAATATATATTGGCATCAGTTGACTTAATTTGTTTTTCTATTTCCTGAAAGCTTAATCCAAAATGAAAGTAATTTTTAAAAGGAAATGAAAGAGCTGGATTGCTGTTTGAAATATATTTATCCAGGTAAGAAAATTCATCTGGAATTGGAAGTTTGTGTTTTTTTGGTGAATGACAATTTATAAATGAAACATTATGTCCTGCGGATTTTATTGAGCTAATTATATATAAGATGCCCAGGGGTTGGCGTCTAATGGATGTTGAATAAAAATCCTGAATAGGGGGATTAATAAAACAGATTCTCACGATCATTACCAAAATGTTTTTTTGCTATTTGAGTTTCTTTTATGTGCAATATAAGCCTACCTAATCAATGTTGACGGTTTCGTAAAAAAGTCGAATTCATCGGGTTTTAGGTGTTAAGTTTTAGGTTTTAGGTTAATGATATTGTCTGTTTTAACAGAGGCTTAAAACCTAAATCATAAAACATAAAACGTTTCGTAAAAAGTGGTTTTTTGACTTTTTACGAAACCGTCATTGTTTTACGGTTGCATAGAAAGCAGCACCTAAAATTATGCCCCCACCTATGACTACCCTCAATGTTGGTATCGCGCCTAATAGCAGAATTGCTGCGACAATACCATAAACCGGCTCAAGACTTGCAATAATGCTTGCTTTTTGTGCTTTAACACTGGCCAGACCTTTTATAAATAACGTGTGAGCAAGTCCTGTAAATATCACACCCAGTATAGATAGAAGCAATATATCATTTAGCCGAAACACAGGCGCCGCCGGGAATAGAAAAGGAAGAAGTACTACAGTTGCGATGGAGTTCTGATAAAAGGCAACTATTATACTGGAATACTCTTTGACATACTTCCGATTCATTATCGAGAGTATAGCAAAAGTGAATCCTGATGCTATCCCCCATAGCGCGCCCCGTGTCATGCTGTTTTTTATCTCAAACTCTTCAATAACAAGCGCTACGCCCACAACCGCAACAAACGCAACCAAAATATTCTTGAGTTCCACCCTTTCTCTGAAAAAAACCGGCTCAAGGAAAGTAACGAAGACTGGAAATGTCGAAAAGGTCAGTAACCCTATAGCTACTGTGGACACTTGAATTGCCTGAAAGAAAGTGACCCAGTGAACTGCCAGGATAACACCCATCAGTGCCATGAAGAAATAATCCTGCTTTTGTCGCAGCCTTATTCCTTGCTTCAGATATAAAAGGACCAGAGATAAAAAAATCGTTGCAAAAAAAACTCTGCCAAGGACAATTATTGTTGACGGCAATAAGACCAATTTTCCAAAAAGGCCTGCAAGTCCAAAAAACAGAACTGCTATATGGATTTCGAACAAACCTCTTCTTCCAACCTTCACTTTTTTATGGGAGATCAATTTTCTTCCTATATTTGCGCGCCAGCCTGACGGTAATTTCAGAAATAATTATTCCCCTTTATCGAGCATTATGCCAAGAATGGTTTCATTGACTTTTGGCATACTCAGGATACTGATTTTACTTAAGTTATGAATTGTTTCCTCAGCGGTTTTTCCGACAAAACCTTCTAAATGAGAAATACCATAATTATCCAGCGCCATATAAGCACAGCGTATTGCAGAATCTGTAGCAGTGGCTACTTTTAAAGCACATCCCCCTTTTGCGCCGTCACAGAGCATGCCCCCCAGATCACTGATTAAACTATTGACAGCTAAAGTAATCTTTTCCATATCATTTCCGCATTGCTGGTAAACAATGGCAGCAGTTGCACATACTCCTGCTGCAGTGGCGCATCCGCAAAGGGGGGATAAATCACCTGTAAAGCACTTTATATAACTGTTTATCAAATGGGATAAGGCAATGCTTTGAAGAATTATCTTTTCTTCGATTTTAAAAATTTTTCCAGCGTTATAAGGAACCAGAATAGAAATAATTCCCTGGTTTCCACTTCCGCCACTGGACATCGCAGGCAAATCAATTCCGGCCATTCGGGCATCCGCTGCTGAAGCAGTCAATATTTTGCTTGATAAATAAACATCATTTACGAGACATCCTCTATTCACTGAATTAAAAATATAATAACCGACTTTTTCTAACTTTTGCCCTGCTTTGGAAATTTCCAGATTCATCTCAATGCCGCGTTTGATATAGTCATAATCTTCATCATCCATATGTTGAGCTGAATCTATAAGCTCAGATATTTTCATTTCCTTTAAAATCGCCTTATACTCTTTACCGGCAGAGTTACTTTCCTTCTGCTTTTTCTCAAAAAGTGTTTGATTATTTTTTTCAAGGCGAACCAGATTTGTATGAGCATTTTCAATTACCGCCCTGGATGAATTTCCTTTCGTTTTTAAAAAGACTTCGATATATAGATCCGTTTTTGAACTGTCATAAGATATTTTCGCTTTTTTTGCTCGAATCAACGCTTTAGCCCGGCCTATCATTTCTTCTTTCACATTTTTTAAAACTTCCATTTTTAATTCAGGCTTTTTAATTAAGGCTCCAAGAACACCGGCGATTAGATTTCCTTTTTCCCCGCCTGTATTTGGAACGATTACAGCAAAACCATTTTTATAAACCCCAGGATCAACTGTGATACTTATTTCTTCAATATCACCATCAATTTCGTGAGCAGCAATGCCGGCAGCATATGCAACGGCAATCGGTTCAGTGCATCCCAATGCAGGAAAAACCTCGTGTTTTAGAACTTCCTTAAGAATATTCAATCTTCTCTCCCTTTCCTTCTATCGCCAGGCTAATCTGCCGCAGCGGAAAGTTTCCAGTTATTTTTTATTTTGCCCACACTTCTTATCTTCAATTCCAATCTATCAGAATGAGACCGATACTAATCCGATTGACATCATGGTCATGATCCAGCAGGCTCTCACCGTAACCTGTGAAGTACTGGATATAACCACTGATCTTCTCAGAAAGCGGAAAACTCCATTCAAGCTGCAGGGCACCTCGATTTTTATCGGTTTGAAAGTTGTTACGCAACATCACTCCGAACTTGTTCTTCTTCCACAGGTAATATCCCCAGACCTCACCGGGCCCCATATAATCAGTAACATCAGGATTATCATCGTCTTTTGAACTTTCTGGAATTCGGTACCAGGCCTTCAAGAGCAAAGTGAAATCGCCTCTCTCGAAACCCATGTTTCCCACGATGCGGTTCCAGCTCCTGGAGAGGGGCTCAGAGCGGCCATTGGATTGATGATTGAAGCCTATGTTGATAATGCGGCCTTTCAGCCCCAGTAATTTATAATTTGTACGAAAATTTAGCAGTAACTCCGGCTCATAATTGGTCTCACGAAATGGAGCAGAGGCATCAAAGTTGTAAAGCTGCCAGAATGATTTCTGGGTATATCCAAACCAAAGGTCCATATCCTGGCCGAGGATATCCTGCCAGAGTTTGATTTTTAGGCTTATTTGAAACTTGACTTCGTTCTTCTGGACATCCATGCCCGGAGAAGCCGCCTGTATGGGCTCTTTGTTCGGCGAATCGTTATATGCAAAAGGCAGGATGTAATTCGATCGGTGGGGCATGAAGGAGTATTTACCCCGCGGCACTTCCTTATCCAGTTCCCACAGCCTAGTAAGATAGGAAGCTTTAGCGGTTTTGTCCGGCTCAGATCCGGCTGTTTCATCATAGCATTCCAGCCGCTGTTCATTATCTTCAATCTGGGAACAGTCAGACAGATCTTGTGGGACCTCCGCTCTTATATTGCCTGCTGGAAGGATGAGGATCAAAAAAACAAGCATAAAATCTAATAAATATTTCCATGGCTCAACTTTAAGATATTTCATGAGACACCCTTTTGGCCGGATTTCCGACTGACTTCAATTTACACATAAATATTTTCTATATCCACAAATCACTCTTTAATGAATTCGTAAAAAGTCTTTGAATAAGCGCGGGGTGGTTAAGCAAAAAGGATTATTTACGACCCCATCACTCTTTAATTTCAAAAAAAATACAGTGAGCCAAACACACATTATCGGCGCAGGCCGGAAGGAGCCCTTGATCCACCCTGTGATGGCAGAGATTACACTTTTGGGCAATGCCTTCACCTTCATCGAAGGCAATGGCATCGTAAGGGCAAACATCCATGCAGGCCTGGCAACCCGTACATAAATCATAATCCATTACAACAATACCATCTTCTCTTTTTTCAATCGCCTCTTCCGGACAGGCATCCATACAGGGAGGATCATCGCAGTGTCGGCACATATCAATATGAAAGGAAAATTCTAATTTGCCGTTGATTTCTGTTGGCCCGTTTTCCGTAACAGCAATTAATCTAACGCCGTCCACCGCATTATTCTCCTGTTTGCACGCCACTTCACAGGTTTTGCATCCCCAGCATAATTCATGATCTATTGTCAGAGCATATTTTTTCATAAGGCACCTTCTTGTTTTTTCTCCGGATATATTCTGCACAAAAAAGTTCGCACAGGAGTGGCGCCCATTGCCGGATCACACCCCTCATAGGAATTATCCGTCAATATATTGATGTTTGATTCATCCCAGCCGTGTCCCGGGTCTTTTTTCTCCGGAAACCACCACCCGTGTTCGGCACTGACAACCCTCGGATCCATGCCGGCGAAAATCTTCGCTCTTTGTCTGATCCTCCCACGTGGAGACTCTATAACCACCCAGTCTCCTTGACTGATACCTTCTTTTTTTGCGGTATCTGGATGGATTTCAACAACCGGGTCTCTGTGGAGTTCCCTCATCCAGGGCAGTTGGCGATTCTCCGTGTGAAAAAATCCAGGCAATCTCCTTCCCGTGATGATAATATAAGGATATTTTTTATATAATTCGGGCGTGCTGTAAGGACTTTCAGGAGGCTCTTGGAAATTTGGGAGAGGATCGTTTCCCCAAGAATCAAGGATTGTAGAATAAATTTCAAACTTTCGGGTAGGTGTGGAAAATCCGCTTTCCTTATATTTCTGATACCTGACTTCTCCTCTGATGTAGTCCTTT
>RCNC010001264.1_pt1 | contig 17228 bp, 11 predicted proteins | sample 2041301 | NCBI WGS metagenome assembly RCNC01 (sample SAMN09708231, study PRJNA481090) | Marine sediment metagenome, whole genome shotgun sequencing project. | biome: marine sediment; feature: ocean; material: sediment; isolation source: Sewage treatment plant 13A marine sediment (STP13A) ... | reverse complement strand
GTTCCTTGCGTATTAGTCCCTCGTAGATATACTCCTCAGGACTTCCTTCTCGGTAGGTTTCTTTGTAAACTATCCGGAAATAGACATCTTCTGTAGCATCCCAGTCATCTATGCGAAAGCTTGCGATCCTGGCATCAGGCATCATGGTTGCCTTGCCGGCATACTCATAATTACGCCCTCTCAATAATTGTAATTCCACTTCCCGGTTATCACCCTCACCGAGTGGTGGCATCTGGGCGGTTAATTTCATGGTTCCCCGGCTGAGGGTGTACATGGTGAAAAGAATGGGACCGAAGGCGGATCCAGGCCTTACCATGCTTCCTTTCAATCTGAAATCATCGAACCAGTAATCCCCTGTACATTCAAGTGCGATCATTCCCTCTGTATCAGAAAGGCCATCTACTTCAACGCTGGTTTTATTTCCGCTGAGATCGCTGCATTCAAGGAGAACCTTGGAAGAGCCCTCATACCTAAAAACCGTCAGGTCAAGGGTCAGGTCCGCACATACAAACGACTTCGGGAGGGTGACAGATTTATCACCAATGAAAATCTGTCCATCAGCCTGTATCCCTGCGAGTGTCCCTTTCCCGAAATAACAAACAGACCTCATGTCATTGTCGGTATCATCTTTCAGTCCAAAAGCAAACCCGGCGTACCCTTTGGTATCGGCATTGTCCAAAGACCCGAGGCGTACCTGTGCATGGAAGGAACCTTCCCCTCCCAGGGTATTGGCCAGCAGGTTCAGCTTTCTTTTAGGATGATCCCCTGAGGCTTCCACCCTTCCATCATTTATTTTCCAATCTTCCAGGGGGATGGACCAGAAGTCCCTCGAGACCCAGACCCTGTCATGGTATTTGTCAAAATCTTCATAAAACTCTCCTGATTTAGTGCAGGAGAAAAGGAGCATTAGGGATGAGATCAATAAACCAACAGCTGTTTTCATAGGTTTGTATTTTTAATGGCAGTATTATCACTGCTGAATCACCAATTAATACGGAAATATTGGCCTTGCTGAAGTAAAATTACATGATAAATTGAAATACCACAACACGTATCAACCTCTTTGCCATATTGGATCAGATCCGGTTCAATAAGAGGTTCTTGCGGTACCGGGCCGGAGAGATACCCATTTCCCTGCTGAATACCCTGGTGAAATAATACCGGTCATTGAAACCGCATTCGTCGGAGATCTGCTTTATGCTCTGGTCGGAATGGTAAAGCAACCTGCTGGCATTTTCGACTCGTTTCTTACGGATGAAATCCTGAGGTGTGTGTCCGGTTTGCTGCTTGAACAGCCTTGCAAATGAATTGGGTGCCATATGGACTGTCCCGGCCAGCATTTCATTACTCAGTGATTCATCAAGGTGCTGATTGATATAATTCAGAACCTTGATGATCTTGCTGCCTATGGTGAATTCCTGCCAGCTATCTTCCGGGATTGTAATCACTGCGGATAATATGAGATTATAAATGGCCAGGGAATGTTTTAGGTTAAAAGATTTGCTGCCATGCATTAAATTTCCAGTGATAAGTGAAATCAATTCCTTCTGCATATCTCCGATCTGTTGAGGATAAATCCCTGGATGGATGTTATCAAACTGGTATCCCAGGTTGAAATGAATGAAGAAGTGGGGAATGTATCCCTTATCCGTGGAAAAAGATTCCATTTCCTGGCTCTGGATCCAGCCACCTTCCATACAATAAGGCTCAAGGTCTCCTGATTTATCATTGAGTATGCCCGTGTAAAATGGGGTGTTGGGAGGGATGAGGATGATCTTGTCGGGTTCAAGGAATACCTGATCCTCAAAGAATACAAATGCGCCCGGAATTTTGTTCCAGTAAAGCCGCCAGTAAGGAAATGACAAGCGCTGGTGTTTCCATTGTTTCATCCACCAGTATCGACAACAATGCACATTTAGATTAATGTTCTCAAATGATTGTTGAATGCTTGAAGGATCACCGGAAACGGGATTTTCCCTGAATTTCATATTTAAATATATGTTTAAATAATACACAAATTTACTACATCCATGCATTTTGTAAGATAAGGGGCGATATTATTTTTATGCTACATAAAATGCAGAACTATTATGGCAACAAATAATCGACTCGAAAACCTTCCTAAAATTGGCATTCGCCCGACCATTGATGGCCGTCTTGGCGGTGTCAGGGAATCGCTCGAAGAACAGACCATGGGCATGGCAAAAAGGGCTGCTAAATTTCTGGAAGACCATCTCAGGCATCCGAACGGAAGCCCTGTGGAATGTATCATTGCAGAAACCTGCATTGGAGGTGTGGCTGAAGCAGCTGCAACAGCTGAACTATTCAGGAGGGAAGGAGTAGGGGTATCCCTCACAGTTACCCCCTGCTGGTGTTATGGTTCCGAAACCATAGATATGGACCCTCATTTGCCGAAAGCCATATGGGGATTTAATGGGACAGAAAGGCCCGGGGCTGTCTACCTGGCTGCTGCCCTGGCAGGGCATAACCAGAAAGGAATTCCGGCTTTCTCTATTTATGGGCATGATGTACAGGACGGTGATGATGAATCCATCCCCGAAGATGTGCAGGAGAAACTATTAAGGTTTGCCCGGGCCGGACTGGCACAGGCGAGCATGAGAGGTAAATCCTATCTTGCCATGGGTGCTGTTTCCATGGGGATCGCGGGATCAATTGTCGATGCGGGATTTTTCGAAGAATTCCTCGGGATGCGATGTGAATTTGTTGATATGTCAGAATTCACAAGGAGGATCAATGAGGGGATTTTCGATCCGGATGAGTTTAAGAGAGCCCGTGAGTGGACCCGTAAGAATTGCAAGGAAGGCAAGGATTTCAATACACCGGACAAACAGAAGAGCCGGGAAGAGAAAGATAAGGACTGGGATTTTGTCGTAAAAATGACACTGATTGCCCGTGATCTGATGGTGGGGAATCCAAATCTCAGTAAACTGGGTTACGGTGAAGAAGCCTTGGGCCATAACGCTCTTGCAGCCGGGTTCCAGGGACAGCGGGCATGGACGGATCATTTTCCAAACGGGGACTTCATGGAGGCTATCCTGTGTTCATCCTTTGACTGGGAAGGGATACGGCAACCATATATGCTGGCCACGGAAAATGACAGTCTGAATGCGGTAGTGATGCTTTTCGGACACATGCTCACAGGAGCTGCCCAGGTATTCTCAGACGTAAGGACATACTGGAGTCCGGATGCAGTTAAAAGAGTTACCGGCCACACTCTTACGGGGGATGCAGCCAATGGATTCATTCACCTTATCAACTCCGGACCATCCGCACTTGACGGAAGCGGACAGCAAAGCATTGACAGTAAACCCGCTATGAAACCATGGTGGGATATCACTGGAGAAGAGGCCCAGAAATGCCTGGACAATACTACATGGGGACCCGCTGTTCAGGGGTATTTCAGGGGAGGAGGATACTCCTCTACCTATCGTACCGTCGGACAGATGCCGATAACCATGAGCCGGGTGAATATTATTAAAGGATTGGGACCGGTACTGCAGATCGCTGAGGGAAATACCATTGAGTTACCGGAAGAAGTACATCGTATCCTGGATGAAAGGACTGACCCTACGTGGCCGACTACATGGTTCGTTCCAAGGCTGACAGGTGAAGGAGCCTTCCAGGATGTGTATTCGGTCATGGCCAACTGGGGGGCTAATCACGGGGCCTTTACCTATGGACACATCGGGGCAGATCTGATCACCCTAGCTTCCATGTTGAGGATACCTGTATGCATGCATAATGTGGACCCGGAAAAAATCTTCAGGCCCAGTGCATGGTCAGCATTCGGAATGGATACGGAAGGATCTGATTACCGAGCCTGTGAAAACTATGGCCCATTATATAAATAAGCTCGCAAAGGCATTACATTTCATCATACCGTTCATCCTGGTTTCCTGTTCGAAACCGGATTCCATTAATGTTTTCGATGACGGGAAATCACCTTTTATTTCAATCGAGGAATTGATCAGACATGAAACCCTGGATAAAGGGTATCTCAGCATAAGCGAATATTGTCAACGGGTAAATGAAGGATTGCCCATAGGGGAGGAGTACATCACCCCTCTCAAGTTGGCCACTACTATTCAGGATGAATGTTCCGCCACCATGAAACTACTTAAAGAACTCAGGGATAGTGGGAATGAACCAGCCCTGGTCTCAGAGCTGGATGACCTGGAAACCTGGTGCCACCTTGGTAATTATTTTGCAGACAAGCTGAGGGCCGGAGTATCCCTTGAAACCTATATGATTGGAAACAACCAGCCGGACAGGGAAAAAGCGATGGTTTATCTGGACTTGTGTGTTGCGCACTGGAAAAATGTTATCAGCCTAACCATTGACCGTTACAAGCCAATGCCATATGTGAGCATGGGACATCAGGAACAGAAATGGCCCGATTTTAAAGCCTTTCATTGGAAGCTTCTACTGGATGATATCAAAGCAGATAAAGACTATGTCAAAAATTTAAATTAATAAAATGAAATATTTCTTATACGCTCTAATTGCCTTCTCTGTATTTTCGACCAGATGTAGTGGTCCTCAGACCAGAGACATGGGAGAAAAACCCAATATCATCTTTATAATGTCTGACGACCATGCGACCCAGGCTTTAAGCTGTTACGGAAGCAGGCTCATTGAGACTCCCAATTTGGATCAGCTGGCAGCGGACGGGATGCTGTTTAATAAGGCATTCGTTACCAATTCCATCTGTGCGCCCAGCCGGGCTGTCATACTTACTGGTAAACATTCACATCTAAATGGAGTTCCGAACAATCACGCAAGATTTGATTCCAGCCAGGTAACTTTTCCGAAAATTCTGCAAGAAAACGGGTACCGGACAGCCATGATTGGGAAATGGCACCTGAAAAGCCAGCCGACCGGATTTGACTACTGGAATGTTTTACCTGGACAGGGAGACTATTATAACCCTCGATTCATCAATAACGGATCGGATACTACCTACCATGGATATGTAACAGATATAATAGCCGATCTCTCACTCGAGTGGCTGTCTAACCGTCGAAAAAGTGAACCGTTCTTGCTGATGGTGCATAACAAGGCACCCCACCGCAACTGGATGCCAGGCTTTAAACATCTTAATGTCTTCGATGATGTCAAATTTCCACAGCCAGCCAGCTTTCATGATGATTATTCCGGCAGGGAACATTTGCATCAACAGAAGCTTACCGTAGCCCGTCATATGGATATGTTATATGACCTGAAAATCCCCTGTGATACCTGTCCCGAGGCAGCCGTGAACAGGTGGACCAGAAATGAATACTGGAAACAGCTGAATGCCATGGATACACTCCAGGTAACTGCCTGGAATAAAGGATATGAGCAGGAAATAAGCCATTATAAATCGTCTCATTTAACCGCGGATGAACTTGAGGACTGGAAATATCAACGCTATCTGCAGGATTACCTGCGCTGCATTCTGTCTGTCGATGAAAATGTCGGGCGGATCCTGGAATATCTTGATCAACATGGGCTCTCTGAAAACACATTAATTGTATACACTTCTGACCAGGGGTTTTTCCTGGGGGAGCATGGATTGTTTGATAAACGGTACATGTACGAGGAATCCTTGCGCACTCCCCTCATTATTAAGTATCCTGATAAGATTAAGCCAGGTCTGATGAGTAATGAACTGGTCCAGAACCTGGATATAGCACCGACCATGCTCGAGGTGGCTGGAGCTGATATGCCTGATGATATGCAGGGACAGTCTTTACGTCCTTTGTTTGAATCACCGGCCAATGAAGAGTGGAGAGAGGCTATTTATTACCAGTTTTTTGAGAGTGGTTGGGGAGTTCCCCAGCATTACGGTGTCCGCACAAAAGGCCATAAGCTTATCCATTTTCTCACTGAGCCTGATACATGGGAACTATATGACCTGGAAGGTGATCCTCATGAAATGGTAAACCTGTATAATGACGCTGACAATAAAATCCTGATTCAGGACCTTAAATCCAAAATTAAGGAACTGCAAAATTATTATCAGGTTCCAGATTGATGGGGATTCGGTTTATGTTTTCTTTTTAGTGAACCAATAGATCCAGAAATTTCTGATATGAGTCCTGGTCCATGCCTGCTGACGGATCCGGATTAAATGTTCGCACAGCCTGCGAATCCTTCACAAGCTTCCTGGCCTCTGTTAATCCCGGAATGATACCCATGGCCATGGCCTGGACCAGGATGTTCCCTATGGTAGCTGCTTCAACCGGACCACTGACAACCTTTCGTTGGCAGATGGCCGTTGTCTGACCAGTCAGGTAATTGGACTGGCAGCCACCACCAATCAGGTGTATGGTTTCAATGGCCTGTCCTGTCATCTTTTCGAGTTGTTCGATATGATAGCGAAAGGCAAAGATCAGGCTGTCATAGGCACAACGAAAATAACCTCCGGGACCGCCTGGCAATTTCTGCCCTGTTTTCCGGAAATATTCGTCGAATGCTTCTTTCATGTTATCCGGGTTATAGAAAAGGGGGTCATCCGAATTGACAATGTTCAGTTGCTCATCGTACTGCCTGGCCAGGGACTCTATCTCATCGTAGTTCTCGTTTACCGGCAGGCTTTTAATAAGTCCCTGTACCAACCAGAGTCCGGCTATATTTTTAAGGCATCGATAGCGGCCACCATAGGTCCTCTCATTGGTGAACCCTTTCTCGAGGGCATCATTTGAGAGGATTGGCAGATCTGTTTCAACCCCGATCAGGCACCAGGTACCAGTCGAGATAAATACCGAAGCTTCTTCCCCGAATGGAACAGATACCACTGCGGAGGCAGTGTCATGGGTGCATACAGCAATGGCTTTGGTACCGGCCATTTTCAGATCAGGATGATCCACATCCCCTAGAATTGTCCCTGGTTCACATATCTCACCCATCACATCCGATGATATGCCCAGGTGCTCCAGGATCACCGGGTCCCAATTCCTGGAGTTGGCATTCATTAATTGTGAGGTGGAAGAAACGGTCAGTTCATTTACAGCCATTCCGCACATGACTGACATCACGTAATTGGGCAGGAACAGGATACGAGAAGTTTCAGTCATTTTTACACTGTCTTTCATGGAAAGCAGCTGGAAAAGGGTATTGAAAATATAGTAGTTGATGCCTGTACGTTGAAAGGTTTCCTCCCGGCTCATAATTTCCTGCCATTTTTCTTCCATCCCTGCTGTTCTTTTATCCCGGTAGGAGACTGGCCATTCTGCCAGTTTACCAGATGCATCCAGTACCGCAAAATCCACACCCCAGCCATCCACACCTATACTGCCAATCCCTTCTGATTCACTAGTTGCCAGGTTAAGACCTTTTATGATTTCACGGAGAATGAGTTCAATATCCCAGCGTTCATGCCCATCTTTTTCGGAGATGTTATTCGCGAAACGATATATTTCCCTGTACTCAATATCAGTGTTGGTTATGGATCCCAGCATAATGCGGATATTGCTGGCCCCCATATCTACAGCCACACATTTGAATATTGATGATTCCTTCATATGATGAGGTATTTACTTTAGGTTGTGGAAATCAAAACTAAGGTCCAGGTCCAGTGCCCCCCCCTTCAGCCTTCTGTAATTGTACTGATATGGGCGGGATTGCGGACCGAGCTGTCCGGCTTCTTTGAATTTAGTCCCAATGGCCGGGATTCCATGCATGAATGAAATATCCCCTGCTGGATGTCTGACCGTCGTCTTCGCTGGATCCGGTGATTCTTCAGGTGAAAACAGCCGCAGGAAGATATCTTCAGTACGGCAATAAACCGTAAACTCATGAGACTGATTATCACTGAAAGTCACCCAGTAAAGGTGGGAATAGTAGCCCTTGAATTCCGGGTAGAAAAATCCAGCATGTCCTGTGATGGTATTATTATATGGCTTATTCCAGACCGCAAAATTACCACCGGGCATCCTGTTTTTCCAAACCCGGAATGGACCATTTCCCAGGAACTGGACGCCCTGGATCTGTTCTTCAGGATAAAAAAAAGAGATACCGGCGAATGGCACTGTTGATCTATCCATGCCATAACGGGCTTTCAGGTCCAACAGACCATCTTCATGCAGGATCCATTCGAAATGGGATTGGTCTTCAAAGTTTACCTTCACATGCAGCTTATTCCCTACCTCGTAATGTTCCAGGTTTTTAACAGCGGGCGATTCTTTTCCCACAATAAACCCGCCGGCCAGAGGCAGCTCATTTCCCGCCGCTACTACCTTTTCAAGCCTGCCGGTTTCCTTGCTGATCTCGACCAGTGTCCCGGAAACCTCCATGATGATCCTGTCCGGCATCTCGGTCAGCCTGGTTCCCTGGTTATCAATATTCTGGGCAGGGGGGGGACTGGCAGGTAAGAGCTCAGCGGTAATTACCTCAGGGGATTTGACCGGCCAGGTCCAGGTGTGTATCAGCCTGCCATGCGGATCGTGAGCTTCAAGGAGAAGGGCGTCTGAGGCCATCCACCCTTTCGGTTGCGGAACCCTTAAAATACCCCTTCTCATAGGTGTCAGGGGATCTACAGCAGGTACCCCTTTTGCCAGGACCTCGGAAGGCACAGGTTTCCCGGCTACCATGGCACCCTGCTCTCCAGGCCGGGGATATTTAATCCAACGATATATAAAGCTGCATTGGTCCAGGCTGGTATAGTGGAACCGGTTTTCAATATTGAAAATCCCGTTGAATTCGGGCGTGATATAGCGTTTTTCGATGAAGACGGGTGACCAGACCTCGCGGACGGTATAGAAGCTGCCTTCCTTTTCATGGTATGGCCCCAATATACCGTCAGGTGCATGGTTTCCATCGCTGTCAAGTTCTCCCGTATCAGTTCTTTTGATGGCCTCATCGGAAAATACCCATAGAAATCCGCCAGCACTCAGGGGATGATGCCACATCCTGAGCCAGAAATCCTCCAAGCCGGCCCCATGTCCTCCATCATACAAACCATGCAACAGTTCTGTCGGGAAAAAAATGCCGCGGGGGGCAAAATGATCAAGGGAGAGGTAATCATATTCAACATAATGGGCTGTATTGGTCTTTTCAAACAGTCCCCAGGGATGGTTAACTTCTCTTTGCTGTATGTCCAGTTCCTTGAAGTCGTGGTCATAGTTGGTGTTCCATCCACCTTCATTGCCATTATCCCACATTACAACACTGGGATGGTTCACGTCCCGGACTATCATTTCTTTGAGGAGTTTTCTACCCACCACAGAATCATATGAGGGCCTCTGCCATCCTGCCAGTTCATCCAGCACGAAGAGTCCCATGCTATCACAGACATCCAGGAAAAAGGGATCCGGTGGATAATGTGACATTCGTACTGCATTCATATTCATGTCTTTGAGCAGATTCACCACCTCTATACTGAATGATTTGGATGATGTACGTGCGTGATCAGGGTGGAAGGTATGCCGGTTCACTCCCTTGTACTTAATGCGTACGTCATTAACATAGATCCCGTCCTGTTCCCTTACTTCCACTGTACGGAATCCAATCCGCTCTGCTGTCTCATGAAGGGTATTGCCCTGGGCATCCAGCAGGTTGAAGCTGGCTGTATATAGATGTGGGAATTCAGGCGTCCATTGATGTACTCCCTCCACCTTGCCACTGATGCGGGCCACGCGGGAATTCCTCTCTACCGTTGAAGAAAAGCGGGCTTGTTCATTCCCATCTGCATCAAGGATCTTCACCTGGAGGGAAGATGCCTTCCTGTCCCCCGACAGGTTTATATCCGAATGAAAGGAACCATCCCCCCTGGCATCTATGGCTACCCTTTCAATGTGTTCCTTTGGCTTGATTTCCAGGTATACAGGGCGGAAGATGCCGCCAAAAGTCCAGTAATCCGCCTTCCGCTCAGCCTGGTTCACCGACTCGTTATCTGAGAACTTTTTTACATTGACCTCAAGGAGATTTTCCTGACCGTATTTCAGCAGCCGGCTGATATCATGGTCAAATCTGTAGAAGGCTCCCTGGTGGACAGGACCGGCTGTTTTACCGTTTACCAGGACAGCGCAATCGGTCATTACACCTTCGAACACGATCCGTATATGTTTGCCTTTCCATTCAGCGGGAGCAGTGAAAGAATAGCGGTAATGCCCTTCTTCTTTGAGTCTATCCTCAAAGGGAACATGGCCGTAATTGTAAGCTCCAAATCCCTGTTGCTCCCAGCAGGATGGTACGTCGATCTTAGTCCAGGCACCACTGTTCATACCAGCAGTGCAGAAAAAATCCCATTCCACAGTATGGTCGAAACCGGTACCGGACAGGTAGAGGAGTTTTGTGGATTGGGCTCCAGCCATCAGGGACAGGATGAATGATATTGCTGCAAAGGCCAATGATTTCTTCATGATTTTATTATTGTATTAATTATATGGGTGCATCTAACTGACAGGCACCCGCCTCTAACAAAGATAGTGGTTCAAATCAAATAACATATCCATGGATCGCATGGAGTAATATGAATTAATTTGTAATTTTCCAGATACCTAAATAATAATAGTCAGTATGAAACCCAATCTCGTTATCCTGATCTCATTGATAGTTTGCTTTTCTGTACAGGCAGAGGTAAGACTGCCCGCCATTTTTACAGGCAATATGGTAATTCAGCGGGATAAACCGGTACAAATTTGGGGCTGGGCTGACCCTGGTGAGAAAATAAAAGTCAGTTTCAATGAGCAGGATGTGATGACAAAAGCCAAGGAAGACGGAACATGGATCGTTCAGCTCAAATCCATGCCTGCCAATGCCAATTCTCAAAGCCTGATGATCGAAAGCAAGGAGAATGATATCATACTCAAAAATGTGCTGGTCGGCGATGTCTGGATCTGTTCCGGCCAGTCGAATATGGTTTGGCCCCTGGGCAGGTTGAAGGCGGGTGAGGAGGAAAGCGACCAGGCAAACTATCGGTATCTGCGTATGTTCACTGTCACAAACGAAATGGCCCTGATCCCACAGGAAAACCTGGTGGGTAGCGGCTGGAAAGTGGCAAAAGGTCAGGTGGTGCTGGATTTTTCTGCCGTTGCTTATTATTTTGGCAAAGAACTTTTAGTAAAAACGGGTGTTCCCATTGGTCTGATTACCACAGCTTGGGGTGGGACCAATATAGAAGCCTGGACCAGCATGGAAACCCTTGGCAAATATGATCATATCCTGAAAATTTACGAGGGACTTGATAAGGAATATGATCTCAGCAAGACACGGGCAGAGAAAAGCCTGGCGACAAGGAAGTATATGATAAAAAAAACTGTTCATCAGGGAGATGGACTTAGGTTGGGTTGGGAGTCGGTAAGGACGCCAACCGGGGACTGGGATACCATCACCCTTCCGCAGGAGAGGGATAATGCACTATTTCGCGATTTTGACGGGGCTGTGTGGTTCCGCAGGAGTTTTGATATTCCACCCCCTTTCCAGGGAAAAGATCTGAGGATTAACCTGGGTAATTTGTACGACCATGACATGGTTTGGATAAACGGTTATCTTATTGGTGAATCATTCGAATCGAAAACCTCCCGGCGCTATGACATCAGTGCCTCACTGATCAAACCAGAAGGCAACCAGATCGCGGTCCGGATTTTCGATTATGGCGATGAAGGTGGATTTATTGGCGATCCATACCAGATGAATTTCCATCCTGTGGAAGATCCAAAGGGATACCAACTTTTATGCGGCTTGTGGAATTTTAAGAAATCTTTTACCCTGGAAACTCCGCTGGACCTTCCCCTGGACAGGCCCCGGTCCTTGGCGAATAGCTCACCTTCAAGCCTTTTTAACCAGATGATACATCCCCTGTTGAATCTTTCTATACGGGGAGCTATCTGGTACCAGGGAGAAGCCAATGCCTCCCGTGCACATGAATACGCCAGTTTGTTCCCTGATATGATATTGGATTGGCGGGAGCATTGGGACCAGGGTGATTTTCCTTTCCTCTTCGTTCAGCTGGCTGCCTTTGACAGGCCCAGTGAGCTAACCTGGCCAGAATTGAGAGAAGCACAACGAAAGACACTTGAACTACCCAATACGGGTATGGCGGTTACCATTGATATTGGCCATCCTACCAATATACATCCGGAAAACAAATGGGACGTAGGCAAACGGCTGGCGCTATCGGCATTGAAAATGGTTTATGAAAAGGATATTACATTCTCCGGTCCCGTACTGGAAAAAGCTGAGCCGGCAGACGGTCAGATGAAGCTGACATTCAACCAGGTAGGGGATGGATTGCGGGTGATTGGAGAATATGGTTACCTGATGGGATTTGAAGTCTCAACTGATAATGAGCATTTTGAGTTTGCCAGGGCCGAAGTTTTTGATAAGAATACGGTCCTGGTCTGGAGCGAGAAGGTGCAGCACCCGGTCCATGTCAGGTATGCCTGGAAAAATTTCCCTGGAGAAGCCAATCTTTTCAACAGTGAAGACCTTCCTGCTTCCCCTTTCCGGACGGGGAATTGGAAATGGATAACGGAAGGAAATCTTTACGGGGATTAATCCCTCAGGGTTTTGAGCGAGATCAGGATCAGGTAGATGGTACATCCCACCAGGACCAGGATTCCCCCATTGATATAGATCGACATGAACCAGCCAACAAGGAAGGGGATGACCGCCCCTCCTGATATGGCCATCATCATCAGTCCGGATATCTCGTTGGCACGGTCCGGCATCTTTGCCACCGTTATAGAGAAAATAAGGGGAAAGATATTGGAAGCCCCCAGGCTTACAATAAAGATGATAACCCAGGCTGAGGACTCACTCGGCGTAAATGCCAGCACAAGCAGGGCAACCACCAGGAGCAAGGAAGAACCGAGAAAAAATTTGCCCGGATGCAGGCGGGTGAGTAGTAAGGCCCCGGTAAATGTACCGATCATTTTGGCGAGGAAGTAAAGTGACTTGGCATACTTGGCAGCTTCATCTCCAACCCCCAGCTTTCCGGAAAGGAAGGTTCCGATATTTGAATTAATCGCGACATCTATCCCAACGACCACGAAAATTCCAAATACCATTAACAGAATGAACCTGTTGCCCAGCAACTTAAAACATGAATTAAGGGTAGCGGGTGCACGGTCGGGCTTACTTTCCTCAATTTTTACCAGTGAAAGCCAGATCCATGAAAGAATGGCGATCAGGGCAAAAGCGTACAAACCATATCTCCAGGACCCGGGTGAGTCATCCCCTAACAGCCGGGCCAGCCAGGGACCGAGCATGCCTGCAACAAAAGGTCCCAGCATAGACCCCAGGGATTTTATGAACTGGGAAAAGCTCAGGAAACTGGATGACCTGTTGGCTGGTACCACATCCACCAACAGGGGATTGGCAGAAACCTGCAGGATGGTATTCCCTATCCCGAGCAGGGCGAATGCCAGGAGGATGACAGGCAGGGTATTTCCGAATACAGGGACCAGCAATCCCACCAAAGTGATCAGGATACCGAAATTCAACACTTTCTTTTTCCCTGCACGGTCCTGCCAGACACCTACGGGGACAGATAGCAGGAAGAACCATATAAGGGCCACGAAAGGGATCAGCTGAAGAATATATGTCGGAGTGCTTGAATCCTGTTTTAGTTCATCGACACCTGTCCCGACCAGGTCAATGAAGCTTACGACAAAAAAGGTTAACAATATGGGAGTGACAATGGCTGGATTTATTTTTTTCATGTAAGAAGGGTGTTTCTGCAAGAATAGCTTCCAAGATAGTTAATTAGATTATATTATCATATTGCATTTAAGATTGAGAATGATTCCGGAAATAGTTTATTAAATTGCCAGTTGTCGAAGAAGACCTGAGAAAAAATCTAAAATACCGTTTATGAAACTTTCCATTAAAGTGCTGTTTATTCTTATGGCCTTCCTGCTTGGAATGCCTGCCTGCCAATCCAGACAGGGAATAAAAAATAATCAAACCATGTCTGTGGATGTAGTTATTTATGGAGGAACATCCGCAGCGGTTACGGCTGCCGTACAGGTGGCTAAAATGGGTAAAAAAGTAGTCGTTGTTTCCCCCGATAAACACCTTGGTGGATTAAGTGCTTCGGGTCTCGGGTGGACGGATACGGGGGATAAGTCGGTGATCGGGGGACTCGCACGCAATTTCTATCACCGCCTCTACATGCACTACCAGAAAGAGGAATCCTGGCAATGGCAGGAGGCATCTGATTATGGTAAAAAGGGACAGGGAAATGTGGCCATAGATGGGAAAGACCGTACCATGTGGATATTCGAACCACACGCCGCAGAGTTGGTCTTCGATCAACTGATTGAAGAATATGACATCCCGCTCTACCGCGAAGAATGGCTGGACAGGGATGGGGGAGTCCAATTGAAAGAGACTGCTATCAAATCGATACGGACCTTGAGTGGAAAAGTATTTGAAGGCAGGGTCTTCATTGATGCCACCTATGAAGGAGACCTTATGGCAGCCGCAGGTGTAAGTTATCATATCGGCCGGGAAGGTTGCGATGTTTACGGTGAGAAATGGAACGGTATACAAACCGGTGTACTACACCACGGGCATCACTTTAAAACGGATATTAGTCCGTATGTTATCACGGGTGATCCCAACAGTGGTGTACTGCCGCGCATATCAACAGAAGATCCAGGGGATTATTGCAAGGGGGATAGCAAGATCCAGGCATACTGTTTCCGCATGTGTCTTACAAAAGTACCAGAGAACCGAGTGGAAATTACACGCCCGGACGATTACGACTCCACCCAGTATGAATTGCTGGTGAGGATATTCGATGCAGGCTGGACGGAATTGTTTGATAAATTCGATCCCATCCCTAACTATAAAACCGATGTTAACAACCATGGTCCATTCAGTTCTGACAACATCGGAATGAACTATGATTATCCCGAGGCCACTTATGAGAGAAGGAAGGAGATCATTGGGGAGCATGTCAGTTACCAGAAGGGACTCCTGTATTTCCTGGTATCCGATCCCAGGGTCCCAACTGAATTGCAGGAAGAAATGGCCCAATGGGGATATGCAAAAGATGAGTTCACAGACAATGGCCATTGGCCACATAATATTTATGTCCGGGAGGCCAGGCGAATGATTGGTGAATTTGTCATGACCGAAAATGAGGTGCTGGGCAAGCAGCCCGTTAACCGGTCCATAGGCATGGGCTCCTATACCATGGATTCACACAATATCCAGAGATATATCAAACCCGATGGATTTGTACAGAATGAAGGTGATATCGGTGTCCATCCGGATGAGCCCTACCGCATAGACATGGGATCCATCCTGCCGATCAGGGAAGAATGTACAAACCTGGTAGTTCCGGTAGCGCTGTCTTCCTCCCATATTGCCTTTGGCTCCATTCGCATGGAACCGGTATTTATGATATTGGGACAAAGTGCGGCTACCCTGGCTACCCTGGCCGTAGCAATGGACAAAAGCCTGCATGAGATCCGTTATGAGGAACTGAAAACGAAGCTGCTGGAAGATGGACAGGTACTTGAAAATGTAAAATGATTATGAAACGATCAGAGATTAATACGAAGATCCGGGAGGCCCTGGAATTTTTTGACAATATGAATTTCAAACTGCCCCCCTGGGGGTATTGGCGCCATGACGACTGGAAAAGGAACGGGGACAATTGTGATGAGATCTTCAAGAACATGCTAGGATGGGATCTTACAGATTTCGGAACGGGTGATTTTGCCGGCTCAGGCCTTTTATTGTTCACCATCAGGAATGGAAACCTGAAATTCGACCAGAAACCTTATGCCGAAAAGATCATGATCGTTGGGGAAGAACAGGTAACCCCCATGCATTTCCACTGGTCCAAGATGGAAGACATTATCAACCGCGGAGGAGGGAACCTGATGATGGAGCTGTATAACTCCGATGATAATGAGGCATTTACTGATCATTCATTTGAAGTTAGTATGGATGGTATCAGGAAGACACTGAATGCGGGAAGCATTGTCAGGCTTTCACCAGGGGAGAGCATTACACTTTACCAGGGACTCTATCATAAATTCTACGGTGAACCAGGAAAAGGGAAAGTATTGGTTGGGGAGGTCAGTGCAGTAAATGATGACCATACAGATAACCGGTTTTTTGATGAATTGGGCAGATTCCCGGAGATAGTGGAAGATGAACCGCCCGTTCACCTGCTGGTTGGTGATTATGAAAAATACCTGTAATACTACGTTTTATGGGAAAACTGAAGATATCCGGACTGGGTTGTACACTGCTCGATTTTGTCTATAACGGGATTGATTTCAACGGTCCGGGATTTCAAAAATACATTAGCAGGAAGGTGGGTGATGGGGGACTAACACCCGGGCAGCTGGTTTTTCTAGAAGAGCTTGAAAAATTCGCCGGCAAAAAATTCGAAGAAATCAACGCCGAAATTGCTGGGGACAGGAAACCGGATGCCTCTAATATTGGAGGTCCGGCCATTGTTTCCATTATCCATGCTGCCCAGATGCTGCAGGATCAGGCAGAAATTCGGTTTGTAGGCTCCATGGGAGAGGACTGGATTGCTGAAAGGATACTTGACATTCTTTCCCTTACCCCGGTCAGCAGCCATGAATTTGTAAAGAAGGATGCGAGAACCCCTTTTACCAATGTGCTTTCGGACCCAAATTTTAACCTTGGAAGTGGGGAAAGGACCTTTGTCAATAATATGGGTGCAGCTGAAGAACTCGGTCCAACAGATCTTCCGGCCGGATTCCTGAATGCTGATATACTGGCACTGGGAGGTACTGCGCTTGTACCGACAATTCACGACCGGCTTGATGATATCCTTGATGAGGCAGGAGAATCAACCTTTAAGCTTGTAAATACCGTATTCGATTTCAGCGTTCCCCCGGAAAACCCTGGCCCATAGGCAGGGATCACCGTTCTTTTTCATCCATCGATTTGCTCATCATGGACAGGGAAGAGGCCCTGAAGATCAGTGGAGAAAATTCCCTGGATAAAGCGCTTTTTTATTTCTCCAGGAGTCCCTTGAAAGCATTTATGGTTACCGATGGCACACAACCTGTAAGCATATATTCAAATACGGTAAAATCGGGAGTTTCCGGCCATAATAAACCCTTCAGATTGCCTGTATCATCTGCATTGTTAGGTAAATCCCTCAAGGGAGAATTGAATGCGGATACTACCGGGGCAGGGGATAATTTTGTCGGGGGGGTGATTTTTTCACTCTCACGGCAGATGGCTGCTGGTGTTGAAATGCCTGACCTGGTTGAAGCGGCCAA
>RCNC010001220.1_pt1 | contig 17237 bp, 11 predicted proteins | sample 2041301 | NCBI WGS metagenome assembly RCNC01 (sample SAMN09708231, study PRJNA481090) | Marine sediment metagenome, whole genome shotgun sequencing project. | biome: marine sediment; feature: ocean; material: sediment; isolation source: Sewage treatment plant 13A marine sediment (STP13A) ... | reverse complement strand
GCCTGGTTGGCGGCCAAAGCGCGGCCAAACAATTTGCGCTCAGCGGTGTAATCAATGACTTCAGTGAGACAGGCAATTGCCGCACCGATGGGTCCCCAGGTAATACCGTAACGGGCTTGTGTCAGACAACCCAATGGTCCTTTCAAACCAACGACATTGGGTAGGCGGTTGGCTTCCGACACACGTACGTTGTCAAAAAACAGGCTGGAAGTCACCGAAGCCCGCAATGACATCTTGCCGTGTATCTCCTGCGCCTCAAATCCGGCCATGCCCTTTTCCAGCACAAACCCCATGATGCCTTCGTCGGTGTTGGCCCAGACAATCGCGATATCGGCGATGTTGCCATTGGTAATCCACATCTTTGAACCGTTGACGATCCAGTCACCCCCATCGCGCCTGGCATTGGTTTTCATACTGGCGGGGTCGGAGCCGCCATGCGCTTCGGTCAGGCCAAAACAACCAATCACTTTGCCGGCCGCCATATCCGGCAACCACCGTTGTTTTTGTTCTTCAGAGCCATAGGCGTGAATGGGATGCATACACAGACTCGACTGGACCGAGGCAAAGCTGCGTAAACCGGAATCACCACGTTCAAGTTCCTGGCAAATCAACCCATAAGACACACCACTCAAACCTGCGCAGCCGTAGCCCTCCAGGCTTGAACCCAACAGACCCAGTTCAGCCATCTCCGGTATCAACTCCGCTGGAAATATCGCCTTGTCGAATGCGTCAGCCATCAATGGCAATGCACGTTCATCAACAAAACGCGCAACGGTGTCCTGTATCATCTGCTCTTCTTCAGAAAGCAGACTGCGGACGTCGAATAAATCGGTCGGATTGAGTGTAGCCATGGGTGCTCCCTATGAAATTGCTTGTCGGTAAATTCGGAATGGGCGTTATTCTAGTTTGCTCAGCACGCCCATCAAAAGACATAATCCAGATATAACCTCGCATCTACGAAATCTTTGGTCACCGACTGAAAATCGTATCCGTGGATTTCGCGATAAGCTTCAAAGTCATAGTCAGTTCGGTAATTGTTAAAAGCCAGTCTGAATTGCAGACTTAAACCTTTCATCTCGGTAAATATCCCAAAGCCGGATTTTTGCGTAAAGGAATAACGCAGGTCGAAAGTTGCCTCGCGTCTGTCCTGGCGAGCATCGGTCATGATCAGATCATCAGGCATATCATAGCTGCCATAGCGCCAGCGCATCACGACGCCAGGTAAAAGCCCATTGTGACCAAAATCATACTGAAGACCCGCTCCAATTGATTTTGTACCTGCCAGTTCTGAATCCTGAATCTGGAAAGAATTAAACATCTGTGGTGTTCCCCACCTGACAAACAGGGTGCCACCATCATAGGAATCCTCGTTATAGGCCAATGCATTGTAATTGGCGAAAAAACCAAGCCCGCCTTTTGCACCACGCAAACTCAAACCATAATGCCAGGTATCGATGTTTCCGGCGATGTGACCTCCTACGTCCTTTTGATTGGTATATTGTGCAGCAAGGCTGAAATGAAAACCGCTGACAGTCGGCTTGAAACTGTACTGTCCTTCAAGATAAAGCGAGTTAACAAAATCGTTAACATAGTAGTTCCACGCATCGAGGCGGTAATTCTCCCCTGTGTAAGTCAAACCCAGTATGGTCATCTCTTTACTGTCGCCGATATAACCACTCGGATCATAGTCAGCCATATCATAATCACCACGGATCAGTTGTTTCCCATTCGACGACTCTTGCAGACGGGCACCACTGGCCATGTCTATAAACTTCGTATCATTGCGTTCTTTCATATTCATGATGTAACCAAGGTTGATACCCAGGTTTTCAAACACCGTATTTTCATAAACTGCACCACTATGGGTGATAGGTGAAAAGCGGATGTTTGACAAGGAAACCATGCGGTAATCCGGCATTTCCTGTCGACCGACTTTGACCAGGTGACCATTGTTTTGATACTTGATGAACATTTCACCCAGCGCCGCATAAGCGTCCTGCCCACCATCTGCTTCGTATAAACCACCCAAACCCCTGCGATCATCCGGGTTACTGCCAAATGGCAGTGCCACATAGACAGTGGCACCAACAGTAAACTTCTTCCAGGGAGCGGTTTCATATCCCAGCAAACCACCAAAGGCTGAATATGCCTGGAGTTTTTCATCCGGAACATCCGGGCTTGAACTATCCTGAAGCAAATGAAGATTGCTGTTTCGACGCTGACCGCTATAACGCAACAAGGCCCTGGTTTGACCATTGGTAAACGCATCATAAAAACTGCTCGACGAAGACGGTTGCTCATCGTCCTGTGCGTTGATGTCAGGCGAATGGATACCGACACATAACAGTAGTAATAAAGTCAGGCTTTTTGTTCTCATTATTCCGGGGGATTTCTGACACCATGGGGAACGTGGCCTGTAGCGACATGCTGCCTCGCTGAATCACAATGTATCTGCTGATCATCAAAAAATATGTCTGCTCCAAAAGCAGCCAGAAAAGGTCCCTTGGATTTACCACCAAGAAACAGGGCTTCATCAATACGAACACCCCATTTTCTCAATGTCAGGATGACACGCTTGTGAGCGGGTGCCGACCTCGCTGTCACCAGCGCGGTACGAATGGGATTGTTTTCGATGGGATAGGCAGACTGAATATCATGTAAAGCCTGCATCAGCGGTTTGAAGGGGCCATCCGGCAAAGGTGTGTGTGCGCGTTGTTTTTCACGTTGGGAAAATGCCTCAAGCCCCTCAGACTGATAGAACTTCTCGGCCTCGTCACTGAATAAAACAGCATCGCCATCAAATGCAATACGTAACTGATCACCATCCGGTCTGTTCTTGGCGCCAGGCAATATCAGTGCTGAAGCAAAACCTGCCTGCAAAGTCTTACGTACTTCTTCGATATGACCGGACAAAAACAGGTCGGTGCCTATCGCTTCCATATAATTGAACCTGCTTTCACCATTGGTAAACACGGCCCGTTCAATATTCAGACCATGGTGTTCAATACTATTGAATATCCGCAAACCGGAATCGGCACTATTGCGGGACAACAGGATGACTTCAATACCCTGGTGACCTACCTCGTCATCGTTGAGTGCCAGCAATTTCCTGACCAGTTGAAAGGCCTCGCCAGGCTGCAGAAAATCGTTTTCATGTCTGAACTGGTATTCTGCGTAGGCCGCGAGACCCTCAGATTCAAACACACGATGGCTTTCATCCAGGTCAAACAACGCGCGCGAAGAAATTGCCACGACCAGTGGATTGGTGTTTTCCGGCATATCACACCCTCCTTCAATACCCTCAACAGGATTCGTCATGGCGGTCAAAGAAACTGTTCGTTCAAAATCCGCTCTTCCAGTGAGTGATCCGGATCAAACAGAAGTTTTAATTCCGTCTCCTTATCTTCAAATGCATCCACACTAATAACATTACGTACTTCGTGGGCATCCGCGGTCGCGCTGACATTGCGTTTATAGTGATCAAGCACTTCAAATCTGACACGGGCAGAGTTCGGCAGTATCGCACCATTCCAGCGTCGTGGCCGGAACGGGCTGATGGGTGTCAGCGCCAGTGCGTCAGTACCGAGTGGCAAAATAGGACCACGGACAGAAAAATTATAGGCCGTACTGCCTGCAGCCGTTGCCAGCAATACCCCGTCACAGACCAGGTCTTCAACCTTAATACTGTCGTTGACCAGAATACGAATATGGGCAGCCTGGTTGGTCTGACGCAGTAGCGATATTTCGTTGATAGCCAGGGCACTGGTTTCAGTGCCTGATTCAGTCTGTACTTCCATACGCAACGGATTCAGACTCACCGGGCGGGCATCGGCCAGTCTCTGCATCAAATCATCCTCGCTATAGCGGTTCATCAAAAAACCAATATTGCCAATTTTCATCCCGAAGACCGGCAAATCCTTGTTGATGAAACGATGTAAGGTACGCAACATAAAGCCATCACCACCAAGCGCAACAATGACTTCGGCATCATTTACATCACATTGTCCATAGCGTTTCTGCATCAAGGCAGCCGCTTCACCTGCAGAGTCAACCTGGCTGGCTACAAAATGTATACGGGTAGTGGTCATGACGACTCCGTGACAAGTAACAGTTGATCCAGTGAACGGACCGCGACTGAAACAACAGCGTAATCCATGGACCCCAGGCTTTGCATGTCTTTCAGCATAATTGAAACACGTTCAACATCCGCAGCATTATCCCTCAACCATCTCTTGAGTGGATCTTTTTCATCCGGAAATGTTTCCAATACCCTGCCCGCCAGGCTGCGGTGCTGCGAATACAACTCATCGCGTAGACTACCACGGGCAAGTGCATGCCACTGACCTTCAACCGAAAGTTTCTCCACACTTCCACGTAACCAGTTCAGACCCAGGCTTTTGCCCAGACCAAAAAAGACCGTGGCTACACTGCTGACATCCGTTTTGCGTCTTGCAGCCGTTTCAACCACATCCAGGGCTGGATAAAGCAAATGCAAACTGGCAGCCCAGTTAGCCAGTGTCTTTGGCATGCCACGTTCAATAAGCGGTCCGGCACGGTCTTCCACCTGTGCCTTTTCCAACGCATTGAGAGACTGTCTGATTTTCTTTTCCAAAATTCTCAGACCGGGTGCGAGACGTTCGATACTCGCACGGATATCGAGCTTGTTGTCAGCCTGGTTAAGCACCCAGCGCGTGGCCTGGCGCAACAGATTCCACATTTCCAGGGTGGCACTGATCTGCACTTCACTTTCAACTTTGTTGTCCAGTGCTTCAATTTTCCCCCAAAATTCACGGGCCCTGAAAATTTCACGGGCAATGGTAAATGCCCTCGCTACCTCGGCCGCTGTTGCTCCCGTATCTTCATGCATACGCAATGCGAATGAAGCACCCATACGGTTCACAAGGCTGTTGGTCACTTGTGTTGCAATAATTTCACGTTTCAGGCGATGCCCGTCCATGAAGGCGGTGTATTTCTCCTGTATCGGTTTCGGGAAGTACCTTTTTAATTCTTCTGAAAGCCATGTATCTTCCGGCACATCGGAATCCAGTAGTTGCCGATATAGCATGATTTTGCTGTATGACAGCAAGACAGACAATTCCGGCCGACTCAGTCCCAGTCCGCTACCCCGTCGCCGTGTGAGTTCCTCGTCGTGAGGCAATTGCTCCAGGTCGCGATCCAGAATTCCTTCATTTTCCAGGACCGTAATAAAATGCTGCTTGGCACCCAGTCGGGCACCGGTCAGAACCTCCATCATGGAAATGGTCTGTGTCTGCAGGTAGTTGTTGCGCAATACCAGGTCTGCAATTTCATCGGTCATTTCCGCCAACAGTTTATTTCTGTTTTCCGCGCCCAACTTCCCGGCGCGCATTACCTGGTTTAGCAGTATCTTGATGTTGACCTCGTGATCAGAGCAATCCACACCCGCTGAATTGTCGATAAAGTCGGTGTTTATCCGGCCACCGGATAGTGCATATTCGATTCGCCCCAATTGGGTAAAACCAAGATTGCCCCCCTCCCCGACTACTTTGCAGCGTAATTCATTGCCATTGATACGCAGCCAGTTATTCTGTGCGTCACCAACCTCGGCGTTGGTTTCACTTGATGATTTAACGTAGGTCCCAATTCCACCATTCCAGAACAGGTCAACTTCGGATTTCAACAAAACGCGGATCAAGTCGTTGGGCGGCAACTGTCTCTCTTCTATATTCAGCCAGGTGCGCACCTGTTTACTGAGCGGAATGCTTTTCTCGAGTCGTGAAAAAATACCACCACCCTTTGAGATCAACTTGCGCTTGTAATCATCCCAACCGGATCTTGGCAGCTTGAACAGGCGTTGACGTTCCCTGAATGAAGTTTTGATATCCGGATCCGGGTCCAGGAATATATGCATATGGTTGAAAGCAGCCTGAAGCTGAATTTGCGGCGAAAGCAACATTCCGTTACCAAATACGTCACCCGACATGTCGCCGATACCCAGCACACTGAAAGGTTCTTTCTGACAGTTAATACCCATATCACGAAAATGACGTTTGACCCCTTCCCAGGCACCACGTGCCGTAATGGCCATTACTTTATGGTCATAACCAACCGAACCGCCGGATGCAAATGCGTCACCCATCCAGAAGCCGCGTTCCAGTGCGATGGCATTGGCCGTATCTGAAAATGTTGCAGTACCCTTATCGGCAGCCACAACCAGGTAAGGATCGTCGCCATCATAGCGGATTAAGCCAGCAGGAGGGATCACTTTTTCTTGATCTAAATTATCAGTAACATCCAACAAACCATTGATAAATATCTTATAACACTTTACAACTTCGTCCATTACTTCATCACGACTGCCATTCTCAGGTAAGTGCTTGGCAACAAACCCGCCCTTGGCACCGACCGGTACGATAATGGTGTTCTTGACGTTCTGGGCCTTCATCAGACCAAGCACCTCTGTCCTGAAATCCTCCTTGCGATCCGACCAGCGCAAGCCGCCACGGGCAACGGTACCACCACGCAAATGGATACCCTCCACATCAGCCGAAAACACCCAGATCTCCCTAAAGGGTATTGGCTTCGGAAGTTGTGGCATTTTTGAGGAATTCAGCTTGAAGCTCATGTACTCCAGCAGTTCGCCATCCTCGCCACGTTGATAGAAATTGGTTCTTAAAGTGCCCTTGATAACTTCGTAAAATGAAAACAGGATGAGGTCTTCATCAAGACTGCTAACCCTGGACAAAGACAATCTGAATACCTTCTTGATGGTGGCAACCTGGAATTCACGATCCTTTCGGCGCGCAGCAACAACGCTGTCGAGCAATTCGAGCAGAACCTTATCATCGCAATACTTTAGTGTTGCCAGGCCCCGGAACGTCCGACGCAGATTCTTGGCAGCCCGTTCCTTACGAAAGTCAGTTTCACAATCACGCTCAGGGTCGAACATGGCCTCAAATAACTCCACCAATAAACGGGCCATTAACGGATGTTTCGCCAGGGTTTCTTCCATGTAAGCCTGCGAATAGGTGATGCCGGTTTGCAACAGATATTTGCAATAGGCGCGAATCCCCTTGACCTGTCGCCAATCCAGCTGACATGCAAGGATCAAACCGTTAAAGCCATCACTCACGGTAATCCCACGCCAGGTATTTTCAAACGCCTGCTGAAAGCTGCCACGTACGACTTCAAGGTCCAGATCCGCACCATGGCCGTAAACCATGTCAAAATCCTGAATCCAGATTGACTGGCTTTTTTCAAACTTCAACTTGTAGGGTCTTTCACTGACTATGTGCAAACCCATGTCTTCAAGCATCGGTAATACTTCCGATAATGGAATGGGCTGACTTCGCTTGAAAATTTTGAATCGAATAACACCGGGTTCCCTGGCCCCTGCCCCGGTTTCCTCAGTCCCTGGTCGATAGAGACTTAACTGCAAATCATTTTCGTCTTCAATTAAGGCAATTTTCTCAACATCATAGGCAGCAACCCGGGGAGAGAGGTCCTCCATATAAGCCGCAGGAAAAGCATCGCCAAACTTCCTGACAAGCTTTAATCCGGCTTCTTCTCCATGCTTGCGTACCAGGATATTCTTCAGTTCCTCGTTCCAGGAGCGCAGGGCATTAATGATTTGTTTCTCGAGTTCAGCTACATCAGGCTGTGGTTCCACACCGGCTTTTGGCCGTATGATAACCTGCATACGCGCCAGGGCTGAATCTGAAAGCTTTATCATGTAGTCTGGCGCATCCCCTTCTAGCGCCCGTTCAAGTATGTGCTGTATTTTTATCCTGTTTTCCGTGTTCCAATGATCCCTGGGGATATACACCAGGCAGGAGAAAAATCGTCCAAACCGTTCCCTGCGTATGAACAGCCGAACTGTTTGGCGCTCCTGCAAATCAAGCACACCTGTTGCAATAGACAATAACTCGGTGCTACTTGCCTGAAAAACTTCATCCCGTGGCAGTGTTTCGAGAATATGCAGCAACGATTTCCAAGCATGACGGTTTTCTTTCAAACCGGAGTTTTCCAGAACGGTCTTGACCTTCATGGATACCAAAGGTGTTTGTGCAAGCCGTTGCTGATAAGCAAGCGAGGTAAACATGCCAATAAATCGACGCTCGCCAATGACCTTGCCATTTTTATCGAAACGTAAAACACCGATATAGTCCATGTAACCACTGCGGTGCATCGGCGAACGCATATTGGCCTTGGTAACAATCAACGGCGCATTCGGGTTAAAACGTGACTCGTTGCTGACGCTGGTAATAGGACGACTCAGTGTGGTTCCTTCATCTTCACGCAACAGACCCAGCCCCGTGCCATCAACCACTTTCAATGTAGCAACATTGTCCTTCTGCACGATGTCATAGCTTCGTGCGCCGATAAACATAAAATGGTCATCCCCAACCCACTTGAGGAATTTGATACATTCTTTTCGAACCGCCTTGGGCAGGTCCGGTGCGTTCTCGCCAAATTCATCAATGGCAAGCCCAAGACTCTCTGTCATCAAAGGCCAGTCCTCAACAGTCGCACAAACCGTGGCCATGCGTGACCTGAGAAGGGAATCTACGGATGCCAATACTGACGGATCGGTCTGTTTCTCGAAATGAATATGAATAAAAGACTCTTTACCAGAGTGCTCGGTCGCCCTGCTGCGAAAGGCCTTCAGTTTGCCGCTTGCATCCCGCTCAACGTTCAATATCGGGTGAATAATATGGTGCACACCCAGGTTCAGTTCCTGTAAAACCATGTTGGCCGTATCGACCAGGAATGGCATATCATCGTTTACCAGTTCTACGACAGTATGATCACAGCCCCAACCATCCCTGTTTTCATCAGGGTTAAAAACACGTATGGATAAATCACCTGGCTTGCGTTGCTGTAAAAACTCAAGTTGACTGACGAACATGGCAGCATAAACTGACGGTGCTTCCCCGGTCAGCTCATTCATTGGCACACGCTTGAAAAATACATCGCTAAAAAAAGTCGCCTGCCCGGCAGCCTTGGTCGGCAGTCTACTGGTTAATTCGTCTCTGATTTGTTCAAGTACTGCTTGCTTGTTATTTTCGTTATTGGTTTGCATTGTTTGTGTCCACTGAGTGTAGGGAAATTATAGTGGCTTTACCTGCCGGATTCTTTTTTTTGTAAAATCCGCCTGGTCTCTATTGGGCATTTTCCTTTATCACATGGGTTGACCCACCCCGCTTCACTCGTTAACCTCTATATATCTTTAAATCGGGATAGAAAGATATATGCGTTCCAAGATGGATTTGCAGCACGCTTCACAACACTTCCGATTACTTTCAGACAGCACCCGTCTACGCCTGTTGATGCTGGTCGACCGTGAAGAACTCAGCGTGGCGGAGTTGGCAGCCATTACCCAGTTGGCGCAACCGAGGGTCTCCACTCACCTGGCAAAACTGAAGGAAGCCGGGTTGGTCAGTGACCGCCGCGAAGGTGTTTCCGTGTATTACCGCATGACCGGTAATATCACTGACACCAGCCTGGCTGCACTTTGGGAGTTGTTACGGGAAAATACCTCTGATCCATTGATACAACAGGATCTGGAACGTATCCCACAGGTACTGAACGCCAGAGGCGGTCATTCAAGCTGGGCCGACAGTGTGGCAGGTGATATGGAACGCCACTATTCACCCGGTCGTACATGGGAAGTAACCGCACGTGCAATTGTTCAGTTACTTGAACTGGGAGACGTGCTGGACGTAGCCTCCGGCGATGGTGTTCTGGCTGAACTGCTGGCACCGCATGCCCGCAGTATCAAATGCCTCGATATTAGTCCAAGGGTGGTGAAAGCCGGCAAAAAGCGGCTGCATAATTACTCCAATGTCCATTTTGAACCAGGTGATATGCATGAATTACCGGCTGAGGATACTTCCATCGACACGGCCCTGCTGATGCATGCACTGACATATACCAGTACACCAGCGGCAGTTTTCAAGGAGATTGAGCGGGTTTTACGACCCGGTGGACGACTCCTGGCAGCCACATTGCAAAAACACGCACATAAGAATGCAGTGATGGCCTATAACCACCTGAACCTCGGGTTCACGGAATCTCAGCTACGCGAACTTTGCATCAGTGCAGGCCTTGAGCCGCAAAACATCCGAATTTCAGCTGTCGAAAAACGCACACCCAACTTCGAAGTGCTGACCCTGCTTGCCGTTAAACCTTCGAAAGCGCCAACCCCCTAACAACACGGTCGATAAGAATCATTATGTACTCCCAGCCTTACAAAAAACCGAAACAAGCCGAATTACTTCACCGTCTGCTGTCTGAGAAAATCCTGATACTCGATGGTGCAATGGGAACAATGATCCAGTCATTTGAACTGGATGAAGATGATTTCCGTGGTCAGCGATTCAAAGACCATCCGCTGCCATTGCGTGGCAATAATGACCTGCTGACACTGACCCAACCGGAAAAAATTGCCAGCATCCACCGGGCATTCCTGCAGGCGGGTGCGGATCTGATCGAAACCAACACCTTTAACAGCACCCGTATTTCCCAGGCCGATTACGGTGTGGAACGACTGGTCCGGGAACTGAATTTTGAGGCTGCCTGCCTGGCGCGGAAAGAGGTCGATCGCATTACATCTGAGGAACCTGACAAACCCCGTTTTGTGGTTGGCTCGATTGGCCCGACCAACCGCACCGCTTCATTATCCCCTGATGTGAACCGTCCGGACTATCGAAACACCAGCTTTGAGGAGTTACGTCAGAGCTACGCGGAAGCTGCAACTGGCCTGGTTGAGGGTGGTTCTGACATCCTGATGGTAGAAACCGTTTTTGACACACTCAATTGCAAGGCCGCGCTGGTGGCGATTGACGATGTCTTCACAGAACTTGGATACCGTGTACCCGTCATGATTTCGGGCACGATCACCGACGCCAGTGGCCGCACATTGTCAGGACAAACTGTCGCTGCTTTCTGGAATTCCGTTCGCCATGCCAAACCCATTTCCATTGGTCTGAATTGTGCCTTGGGAGCCACCGAATTGCGCCCATGGCTGCTGGAGTTATCCCGGGTTGCTGAATGTCCTGTCAGCGTTCACCCGAATGCCGGTCTGCCCAACGAACTGGGTGAGTATGACGACACACCTGAAAACATGGCCAGCGTACTGGCAGAGTTCGCTTCCGATGGATTGATCAACCTGGCCGGTGGCTGTTGTGGCACAAGACCAGCCCACATCAGGGCTATTAGTGATGCACTCCGTAACAAAACACCCCGGACACCGGCGGAAGCTATCCCCTATTGTCGCCTCGCGGGTCTGGAACCACTGACGCTGACGCCGGAACTGAATTTTGTCAATGTTGGTGAGCGGACCAACGTAACCGGTTCGGCCGTCTTCCGACGTCTTATCCAGGCAGATAATTTTGAAGCTGCGGTCGATGTTGCCAGGCAGCAGATCAAAAACGGTGCACAAATTATTGATATCAACATGGATGAAGGATTGTTGGATGGCGTAGCCACCATGACCCGATTCCTGCACCAGATAGCCTCGGAGCCAGATATCGCACGGGTGCCTGTCATGCTGGATTCTTCCCGCTGGGACGTGCTGGAAGCCGGGCTGGCCTGTCTGCAGGGAAAAGGAGTGGTCAATTCGATCAGCCTGAAAGAAGGTGAAGCGGTATTCCTGGCCCAGGCGCGCTCAATACTACGATTTGGCGCAGCCGTCATCGTCATGGCCTTCGATGAAAATGGCCAGGCCGCCAGCCTGGAAGAACGCGTCAGCTTCTGTGAAAGGGCCTGGAAACTGCTGACTCAGGAGGTAGGGTTCCCACCTGAGGATATCATTTTCGACCCCAATATCTTTGCCGTCGCCACTGGCATCGAAGAGCACAACAGTTATGGGATTGATTTCATCGAAGCCACCCGTCGTATCAAGCAATCCTGTCCCGGTGTGCTGATTTCAGGTGGCGTCAGCAATATTTCATTTTCATTCAGAGGCCAGGACCGGGTTCGGGAAGCCATCCATAGTGTTTTTCTGTACCACGCAGTGCGCGCCGGTATGGACATGGGTATCGTCAACGCCGGCCAGTTGGAGATTTATGACGAGATCGCACCTGAACTTCGTGAGGCCGTTGAAGATGTTGTTCTGAATCGCCGAGCGGATGCAACTGACCGCCTGCTCCTACTGGCACAGGCGTTTCAGGGTATCAGCAAGACCGAAGCCATTGACGAGGCCTGGCGGCAAAGGCCGGTAGAGGAACGTCTCAAGCACGCATTGGTTAAAGGCATCAACACATACATCCAGGAAGATACCGAAGAGGCCCGGCTAAATGCCACGCAGGCCCTGGATGTGATCGAAGGTCCGTTAATGGATGGTATGAATGTGGTCGGTGACCTGTTCGGCGATGGCCGGATGTTTCTGCCCCAGGTGGTTAAAAGCGCGCGGGTCATGAAACAGGCCGTGGCAGTGTTGATTCCCTATATCGAAGAGGAAAAACGTCGAAGCGGCATCAGTAACAAACGTCTGACACGTATCCTGATGGCCACCGTTAAAGGTGATGTACACGACATCGGTAAGAATATCGTCGGTGTCGTACTCAGTTGTAACCATTACGAGGTGATTGATCTTGGTGTCATGGTATCGGCTGAAGCCATTCTCGAAACCGCAGTTAAGGAAGATGTGGACATCATTGGCCTGTCCGGTTTGATCACACCGTCTTTGGAAGAAATGCGTCATGTTGCCTCTGAGATGCAACGACGCGGTCTGCAACAGCCACTGATGATTGGAGGAGCAACCACTTCACCCCTACACACGGCATTGCGTATCGACCCTGAATATGCCAACGGGGTCTTCTGGGTTAAAGATGCGTCCCGGGCAGTTGGGGTAGCCAGAAAACTCTGTAATAAAGAGGAGCGCAAAAAACTGACTGTGGCAACGGCTGAGGACTACGCCAACATGCGTGAACGCAGGGCCAAAGGCAGTTCTCGGAAACCACCGGTCAGACTGGAGGATGCCCGTGATAATGCATTCTCACCTTTGTGGTCGAGCGAAAACATCTCTTCACCAGCCCAACCCGGCTTACATGTCCTTGATGATATAGATCTTGCGGAACTGGTGCCTCTTATTGACTGGACACCATTTTTCCAAACCTGGGAGATGCAGGGCCGTTACCCGGATATCCTTGAAGATTCGGAAAAAGGCGAAGCGGCGCGCAGCCTGTTTTCAGATGCCCAGGTCATGTTGAAACAGATTGTGGAAGAGCACTGGATCAGCGCACGTGCCACGGTCGGTATTTTCCCGGCTGCAGCCGAGGGTGATGATGTCCTGTTGTACAGCGATGAGTCTCACCAGACCATTGAGCAACGGCTCAATTTTCTGCGTCAGCAAAAACCCAAGGCAAGCGGTCGTCACAACCGCTGTTTATCTGATTTCATTGCTCCCGTTTCTGCAGAGCTAAAGGATCATATCGGTCTGTTTGCCGTAACAGCAGGTCTGGGGATTGAAGTAAAACTTGCAGAGTATAAAAAAACCCACGACGACTATGCCGCTATCATGCTCAAGGCACTGGCGGACCGTCTGGCGGAGGCACTTGCCGAACACACACACCGCCTGGTACGCAGGACTTTGTGGGCATACGATCCACAGGAGTCACTTGAAAACCGGGCGTTGATCGCCGAGGAATACCGCGGCATACGTCCAGCCCCTGGCTATCCTGCCTGTCCTGACCACAGTGAGAAAGAAAAGATTTTCGAATTGCTCGATGCTGAAAACAATTCCAACATGGAATTGACCAGTGGATTCGCCATGTTGCCGGCAGCTTCGGTCAGCGGTTATTACTTCGCCCATCCGCAGAGCAGTTACTTCGTACTGGGGAACATTCAGGAAGACCAATTACTGGACTACGCAAAACGCAAAAACATCAGCCCGGAACAAGCTCGCCGCCTATTGGTAGCAAATATTAACCTGTAGGGTGGGTAACTTGTTACCCACGTATAACCCAACCCGTTGGCACCAAACCCGTGCGCAACAAGTTATCCACCCTACAGTTCGGTTAAGACCCAACATATCGTGGGTAACAAGTTACCCACCCTACAGTACGGTTTAGAAGTAACAAGTTACGTACCCTTGGATTTGGTGTTACCAGATCAGATCATCCGGTACCGGATTTTCTTCTTCACCTTCGCTCTCAGCGCCGCTGAGATCTGGAACATGATCCGGAGCAAACTGCTTGATCTCTTCGATCTTGTTTGTTGGCATCAAGTGATAATTGCCACTTAAATAGACCACGCCAAGTGCGCCGGAATTGATTTCCTTGATCTGCTCAACGGTGGCCAGGACGCTACGAATCCGGCCTTTGTAAAGAAAATTGCGTTTGGTATCGGCAGCGGCATCACGGATCGCGCTTTCCTTAATCATTGCCTTGATCTTCTGATTGATCTGGCGGCGTTTCTGTTCCTGTTCACGTTTGATCGCAATGGCCCGCTCTTTTTTTTGACGATCATCCTGACCGCGAATCCGGTAGGCCTGGTCAAGCGAGATTTCAGAGTTGCCTTGTCTATGCTTTTTTACTACGGGTTTCGGCTTACGTTGTTTTTTAGGTCGGGATTCAGTTTTTTTTGGAGCCAGGCCGAGGGCCAGCAACTGATCTTTCAGACTATTACTCATATTAATTTAAAATTCAACCCGGAAACAACCCTGACCACACCATTGCCCTTTTCAGTGTGCTTCATAAATGAAGCACACTGTTGGTATAAGCTGGATGCTATTCTTCAATTTCCAATAATTCTACCTCGAATATCAAGGTTGAATTGGGAGGAATAGGACCGCCGCCACCTTCGCCATAGGCCAATTCAGGACCAATGTAGAAAATGAACTTGCTGCCTATCGGCATCAGTTGTACACCTTCAGTCCAACCTGGAATCACCCTGTTCAAGCCAAAAGAAATAGGCTCATTGCGGGCATAAGAACTATCGAACTCGGTACCGTCAAGCAGTGTTCCGCGATAATGAACCTTAACGGTATCTTCAGCAGCGGGTTTGGCACCATCACCCATGGTCACAACTTTGTACTGCAAACCGGATGCCGTTGTCTGCACACCTTCTTTTACCTTGTTCTCTGCAAGAAACTTCTGACCTTCAACCAGGTTGCCCTGACCTGCAGTCGCTGCTTCTGCCTGCTGTTCGGCCTGTCTCTTCTCTACATATTCCTTACGGATAGCAGCCGCTTCATCATCCGTCAGTTTCAATTCCTCGCCCTTGTATGTTGAGCTAATGGCATCGATCAGCGAATCAAGATCCACATCAGTTCCCTGATCACGCAGTGATTTACCGATATCCATACCAATGATGTAACCCAGTTTCTGTTCGTCAGTTTTCAAGTCAGCTGCCCATGTGTTAATTGAGATAGTAATAGCGGCTAAAATCAGACCGCAACGTTTAATATTGTTCATTCTGTAATCACTCCTAGTAATCAGACTGCGAATTGTCCACATATCTGACCACGCACGCAAACAAAATGTTCAATTTGATTACAAGTTTTTAATTTAGGCCATTGGCACGCTAAAAAGGCGGGCAAAACAGGCGAAAGTGGATCCTTTTGAGGTGGGTGTACAGGTTGCCTTTCTAGCAAACAAGCAAAGCCTGTCTGCCCGCTCTCCCCACGAACTGATTCATCAATTCATCAGGATGGTTGCTTTTCACATTTATAGTGTTATACTTCACTACAACACTACTAGAGAATCATCACATTTACAGAGAAACAAATGTTGAACTTACGACCACATCGCAGATTACACATCCCCAACGGCCTTGCCATCTTTGCCGCCTTATTGCTGATCGGCAGCAGTATCGTGGGATATGAGACCAGCCAGGGCGTGTATTCATCCAGTCAGGAAACCAGGACATCAGCAAAAGCTCAAAACGCTGAGAACGATCGTATCAATGATGCCGTCGAACGCAAATCTCGCGGTCTGAAGCTTGGTTTGTTGCTGTTTCGTCGCTGATAAGTGAACCAGGGCCTGAATATGACAACCCAATGGAATGACAGCCAACCGATCTACTGGCAATTGAAAGAGCGGACCATTGCCATGATCCTGGATGGTACACTGGCGGAAGGCGGTGCCCTACCCTCGGTACGTACGGTGGCATCCGACTTTCAACTCAATCCCATTACGGTGTCCAAGTCCTACCAGGCACTTGTAGATGACCACCTGGTCGAAAAGCGCCGTGGACTGGGTATGTTTGTACTCGAGGGTGCAAGGCAGAAACTGACTGAAAGCGAACGGGAAAAATTTCTCAATGAAGAATGGCCCGCCATGGTCACACGTATCCGGCAACTGGGTCTGGATACAAATGAATTACTCCAACCAATTTTAGAAAAAGAAGGCAACTCCTGATGAACTATGTCATTGAAGCGCAAGGTCTGACCAAACGCTACAAACGAACTATTGCCGTTGACAATATAGACCTGCAGATTCCATCCGGCAGGATTGTCGGGCTGATTGGCCCGAATGGCGCCGGTAAAACCACGGCTTTGAAGGCTATCCTCGGACTTGCCACCTATGATGGAGAACTGAGCGTTCTTGGCAAAAACCCTTCCAAGGACAGGGCAGCGCTGATGGAGGACGTCTGTTTTATCGCTGATGTTGCCGTTCTACCGCGCTGGATCCGGGTCTGGCAGTTAATAGAATTGACCGAAAGCATACACCCGAAATTCTCCCGCGAGAAATGCATGCAGTACCTTGCTTTGACCAAGATCACCATGAACAACAAGGTCAAGCAGCTATCCAAGGGCATGGTAGTGCAGTTACACCTGGCCATCGTTATGGCTATTAATGTGAAACTACTGGTGCTGGATGAACCAACACTGGGACTGGATATCCTCTACCGCAAACAGTTTTATACCAATCTGCTAAATGATTATTTCGATGAAGAACGCACCATCATCATCACCACACACCAGGTTGAGGAAGTCGAACACATACTCAGCGACCTGATCTTTATCCAGGATGGCCGCATCGCACTCGACTGCAGTATGGAAAAGGTTCAGGAAAGCTATGCCGAACTGGTTGTTACACCCGACCAGGCGGCAGCTGCCCGGGAACTGCAACCACTTTATGAACGCGAGTTATTCGGTCGGCATATTTTTCTGTACAAGAACGGCAACCGTGAACACCTCAAGACCCTGGGTGAATTGCATACGCCGAGTGTCGCCGACCTGTTTGTCGCTACCATGAGCGGAGGTGCGTCATGAACCGTTTAATGGCCCTGGTAAGACGTGAATTCTGGGA
>RCNC010001219.1_pt1 | contig 17245 bp, 9 predicted proteins | sample 2041301 | NCBI WGS metagenome assembly RCNC01 (sample SAMN09708231, study PRJNA481090) | Marine sediment metagenome, whole genome shotgun sequencing project. | biome: marine sediment; feature: ocean; material: sediment; isolation source: Sewage treatment plant 13A marine sediment (STP13A) ... | reverse complement strand
GCCTAGGCTCGGGATTTTTCTATAATATGGAATCGTTGTTTACTGTAATTTAAAGGTAATAGGAATACTGAAAGGAACCCTCACAGCTCTACCCCTTTGCTTACCTGGAGTCATTTTAGGAAGCTTAGCAATAATTCTTGCCGCTTCCTTTTCCAAGTTCTTATCTGGTCCACGCATTCTTACGCCGCCAATACTTCCATCTTTTTGAATAACGAACATTATATTTACCCTACCTTGAACACCCATTTCTTGAGCGATTTCAGGATAACGGAAGTTCTTAGCAATATGTTTTTGCATTTTTGATTGGAAACAATCACGCATTGCTTTTGCCCCTTTTCCTTTTTCGCTTTCACAACCAGGAAAAATCGGTACATCTTCAATTACCGCAAAAGGTACGTCTATATCTTCGTCTATTTCCTCTACCATAACATCATCTACTTCCATAACTTCCTCTTCTTGACTAGATTCAGTAGACTCGATTACAGTTTCTTCTACTTCTTCTTCATCTTCAACAATTTCGATAATCTCTGGTGCAGCCGGTGGTGGTGGTGGTGGTGGAGTTTTAATTTGCTCTGTCATTGGAACTTCTTCGTCCAACATATCCTCAACATTCATAGAAATATTGTATTCATTTGTTTTATCATACGTTTTCCATTCCAAACCACGCCAAACCACTAACATAACAACAGCGAGCCCTATGACAAAATAAGTGCCGCTATTTTTTCTTAAATCCGCTTTTGGGTTCTTTTTAAGTTCCATATTTAAATTTTTTAATGTTCGCTAATTTAACTAAATAATTAATAAAAAAACAAGTAATACTTTATTTTAACCCTCTTTTACCTTGAAATTGGGTGAAAATGGCAATAATACCTAAAATAACACCAATACTATTGGCCAATGCATCAAACACATCGCCCGACCTATTAACCGTCATTGCCTCTTGAATAACCTCAATAACTATACCAAAAAATATAAGCGATAAAGCTAATATTTTTAAATATTTGATTAGTGTTGATTTTTTCTCTTTCGTCTCAACAAAAAACAATGACCCTAATACGGCAGCTACAAAATAGAACGTAAAATGGACTACTTTATCCCCATAGGGAATATTGAACGTACTTAAACCACTACCTTCAAAAGAATATAAGCTGGAAAATGTTACAAACACCATCCAGCCTATAAATGCAAATGCATATAAATGCTTTTTACGCACCAATCAATTCTTTGTAGTCAGCATCACTAAGCAAATCACTAAGTTCAGAGGTATCGCTTATTTTTATTTTAACCATCCAACCATCACCATAAGGATCGGTGTTCACTTTTTCAGGCTCGTCTTCCAAAGCTTCATTGAATTCGATAATCTCTCCACTTAATGGCAAGAATAGATCTGAAACGGTTTTTACCGCTTCTACAGAACCAAAAACCTCATCTTTAGCCAAGGTTTCGTCAACGGTTTCTACTTCAACATAAACTATATCCCCTAATTCGCCTTGGGCAAAATCGGTAATTCCCACGGTTGCAACATCTCCTTCAACCTTTACCCATTCATGGTCTTTAGTGTATTGTAAATCTGATGGTATATTCATTTTAAATTATTTGTTAGCTAAACAAATGTAAATTATTTGATGAAGGTATTCAAGAAAAAGAGAAGTATTAGCTGCTATTTGAAAGTTATGCCAGTGGGGAACCCTTCTATCACTATTGTATAACAGGGTACCCTGCCCTCAACAGTGGTGAAGAGCTAATAATTACTATTTAATTTCCGAAATTATACTTAAGTGTGAAGCCAGCGTTAATAGTGGTTTGGGGAAATGCTGTGGAAACCGCAAACTTCGAGAATGAATGATCGTAGAAGAACAAGGCATTCAAATTCTTACTTAAGGCGTAATCAGCTGTGAACTTTAGTGAGAACAAATTCTGCCCAGAGGTTATTTGGTTGTTATCAATATCAAGATTTCTGATAATTGTAAGATTATCTCTCAGTGTAATATCGCCTTTAAGGTTCAAATCGCCCTTTAAGCGTGTTTTATTACCCCCAATATTGGTCACGAATTTTAAATCTTTAATTCGATAACCTAATCCAAGTGTATATTCCTTGCCATTGATTTCAGTCATTAAGTTGTTATCAAAACTCATTGATAAAGCCCTATCTGTCCTAATTTCGGCTAAAACACTCACCGAGTTCTTCATTTCGAAATCTACCCGAATTAATGGATTAAATTGATCGGTCAATACCACATTGTTTATAATCAAGTCTGGCAACAAATCACCTGTTTCAGGGTCAAATTGTGTATTTTCCTTTTCCAAATTGGTCTGGAAAGAATTAATGCTATATGAAGCTCTATAACCATGTCCTAAAGAGAAACGCTTGAATTTCTTCTTGAACCATTTGTTTCGCATTAAACCTGTATATTTTATGTTCCAATTAGGTATGGGTATTTGCCTAAAGGCATCTAAATTAACCCTATTTTCATCCTGACCTGTATAGGCAGCAAAGAAGGCAGGAAGTAGAACATCTTGTTGGGTTTTGCCATAACGTTCAGGAAAACCATCTGCATCTAAAGTCCCAGGCGATTCACCCCGATCAGACACTAATCTGTTTGCAATCGTAATTCTATTTTCTTTGTAAGTCTCAAATGTTTTTGAACTAAATTCATCACTTTTAGTAAACGAAGTTCCTATCATCATTGTCGAAATACTGAAATTCCCAAATTCATTGACTAAACCACTTTCTTCCTGCAACCAAGATTGTAGGTCATAATTTTCTTGGTAAGTGTCTGTAAATTGCCTGTCCGCAAAAAGATCAATTGTCAAGTCTTTCACGGGTTGTGCTGTTGCCGTAATGTTCAACTGTTTATTGGTTCGCTTAATGTGCTGCTCGTTAAAATCTGTAAAATCTGTTAACCAGCCATTACGGGCAGCTTCAAAACGTACATCTGCCTGACTACCAAAAACAAACCCTAGGGTTGGTCTTGTAGTACCTACAAAACCTATTGATTGTGTATATCCTGGAAGCACTGTCCCATTACTCTCATTGTAATTAACATTCAGCCTTTTGACCATTGTAATAATATCTATTGCGGCATTGGATAAACCACTTGTCTTTTGCTTAGGCGCTTCTTTATCTGATGCCACATTACCTGCCTTATCCCTGCGCACCTGGGCTTTACGCACGGTAGATTTACCATCCCTTTTCTTAAGGCCAATCAAATCATAGAATTTTTGCATGCTTAAGGCCGCGGTCAAATTGTGGGTATTTGCATTTTGCACGGTATTGATTTCATCGCCAGCGACAATCCGCAATGCGTCACCACCACGTTGCCAGTCAAAGTTACTGGTAAAGGAATACTGTGCATTAATGAAATCAAGAGCAGGAATCTTATTAAATGGCAATTCATAATTTAACTGCATTTGTTGCGCATGTCTATTTGGTTCGCCCAAATCCCAGAAGCCGTCCCATAATCCTAAATCCGGATTAATTTCAGAATCTGGATTACCATCTTCATTAAAATAATTTCGGACAATATTATTGTTGCTTGTAGTTAGGTTCATGCTTAATGATTTGCTTAAACTATAATTAATAGCGTATTGCCAGTTGAACATATAGTTTCGCTGTTGAAGGAAAGGCAAATCCAAAGATTCTACTCCAGGTTCAAAAACCTCCCGGAACCTTTGTTGATTAAACTGCCTGTTGATATTTGAATTGACAGAAACACTTGCAGGAAGTAAATTAAAGTTCAAATCTTTCAACCATTGCCAATATTTACCTGTAAACAAGGAATCTTTTTTTGCAAACGGAGCAACTTCTACAGCTTGGAAGTTATGATTATAGACAAAACCAGTATTCACACTTTGATCACGAAGCGTTGCAATTTCAAAATCTCGATGATCCGTTTCATTATAAGAATAGTTGAATGTGAAATTCTCAACATCATAAAAATTGGCTTCGCCATCTACACCCCTATCCTTACGAACACCAATCAAATTAATACTTGTTCGTTTTGTATAATCCTCAGCCTGTTGTAAGGTTTTATCAGCTTCTTCTTGTGTTGGTGCAGAAGCAACGAGATCATCCAACTTTAAATCATCGTAAACAGGATCAAATTCAGGGGTAATCAATTGTTCGGAAATGCCATAATTAAAAGGAATTTGAATACCCCATTTTTTGGGTAATAATTGACCCACATTCACATTGGTGACCAAGTCGTAGGAAATTGCATCTTCACGTGCACGCTCATTTGGCATTTGGTCAATTGAGCCAAAACCTGATGTACTTTTGCTCCCCGTGCCCGTAATGTTGGCAAAATCGGCAATATTGGCATCAACAGAAGCAATTGCGGCCCAACCTCCATTATTATCCAAACCGGCCAAACGAAGTTCGTTGAACCAAACTTCGCCACTTGCAGGAAGAATGTCTATATTTTTAATGCCGATCATGGCGTTTCGTAGGCTACCTAATGAAGGATTACCACGAATACCAATACGTAACCTTCCTAATGTTGGTGGCGCAAATTCCGGAACTGGTATTACTTCTCCATTTTCAACTTCAAAAAACTGTATTTCATTTAGGGGCGCAATGGTTCTGTTCGCAATTCTATAAGATTTAACTTTATTCAAATCACTCAATAAAATTTCCATTTCATTCACCTCTGGCCAAATCTCGCTTTCGGATACCGCTCCGTGTGGGGTAAACTGCAAAGGCAATTCTACCTGATAAAAATTCTGAGACAAATCCGTTCCTATTCTTAGAAAGCCAACCAAGGGATTGGCATCATCTGAATAATCACTATTGTTGATTTTTTCGGCATGTATGAACATCTTCAGTTTTTTATATTGACGAATATCAATATTAAAACTCTTAAAAACACCTCGTGCATCTTGCGATTCTAAGTCTTCTACCGTAATAGACAATGATTGTTCATTCTGGCGAATAATAGTATTGTTATTATTTAATTGCTCGCGAGCTACTCCTGGAGGCATTACATAAGGTATTGGAACTCTAGTATTATTCTCTTCAATATTCACCGTACTAACATCAACTATGGTACCATCATCGGAAGGGTCATTGTCGATTATCTCTTCCTGTAAAGTTTTGGTATAGGTACGCCAATCACCACGAACCAAATCCATAGTTGCAAAACGCAATACCACATCGCTGCTAAACCCTGTGAGGTACATCCTCATAAAACTAATGGACCTGAAATCAGTAATTCCGCCCACAGCATCTGAAAAATCGCTCAGTGGAATCTTATATTGGATCCATCTACTATTAAGTTGCGATCCATTTGGCAAGTCAGGCGTTACACCATCGTTAATATCAGTTACATATTTGTCATTGATACTGGTGTTGGGTTTTATAGAAATTCTATATTCATAGTAGCTGTTTACCGTATTCATGGTGAGATCACGATCAATGTCCTCAACATCAGGAAGCGTGGTCGAGCCACGATTGGTATTGGTAACTTGAACAGGCGAGTTTCCATCAGGGTTATTGAAATCGAAATATCTTTCCAATATGCCTCCTTCACGATTTAAATAATATTGATAATTGTCCAATGCGGGATCTTCTCCTGGACCGTAAATATCTACCTCATCGGCATCATTTAAACCATCAAAACCAACATCTTGCAAAGCCCTATTGTTTTCATTTGCATCAAAAGCATATACCAAGGCCTGTGTAGCTGGCACTATACCCCAAGAGGGTTGATGGATCAAAGCATCGGCATCTACTGGCAGCCCATTCTCATATTGTTTTCTACCGTCTTTTAATACATCTTCAGAGATATTTCCCAAATTGAAAACCAGTTCTCCAGGGCTTGTGGCTATACCATCAACATAAGGGTCTAACACCCAAAATTGTACGAATTCCACATTGGATTGTTCAAAGTCAGTACTGCTTAACGAACGCATTATACCCCCCCACTTATTTTGGGAAACCTCCGTTGCAAAATCTAGATTCGTATTATAAGGCCCTTTGTCATTTGGATAATAAGATAAATCCAAAGTTGCTTGCACTGTGGTTTGCCCTTGGGCAATATCAACCTGAGGAAATACCTCATCAATAAATACCCTTCGAGTGGCATTGGTTGAGATATCACTATCATTTATTCCAGCAGGTCTTTGATTGGTATAGAAAATAGGGTCAATAGTGTACCATGCAATTTTGGCCCTACCAAAACCATTGATTAAATTCGCAGGATCTTCAGGGGCACTTCCTGAAAGCACCCCACCAGGGGCAAATTCCAGTGGAGTACTAGCAAGAGACCAGCCCAAAGAAGAGCGAATATCTATTAAGGCCTGAGCGCCTTCAAAATCATCCAAATAAGTAGTTGTCTCCCCTTGAAAATCGGCATTTTTAGGGGAATTTGGTTCTAACCAAGCAACTTCACCACGTACCGATAAGTTCGATGGCACATCGGTATCAATATTCGGAAGTTTGTTTGCCAATCGGGTTAAAAATGGTATCTCCGTTGAGAAATTACCATTCAATCCAAAAATCGTATTGTTAACGGGTTCAACACCAAAGTTCGATTTTTGAGTTAGGGGCCGTTCATTTAGATTTAACAACGTAGCTCCCAAGATAAAGTTCTTGTTCACTTCATGCTGAACATCTATTCCTGTGAATCTTCTGGTCTGCTGACCGAAGACCGCATTGTTCTCAACTGAAATATTGATTGGCGTGTTAGAAGCCTCAAGACTAGGGTCTAAAATCTGTACCGTACCGGCCTGATAATTTACCGTATAATCAATCCCTTCTTGTAAGGTCCTGCCACCGGCTGTAACCCTTACTGAACCACGTGGCACATTGAATGCACCTATTGGAATACCACTGCTTCCTTCAGATTTGTATCTACCTTTTAATACAAATTTATTTTTTACCGGGTCTTGCAATGCTGCTGCCCTAGTCTGGGTATACATATCCCGAAAGACATATTTCTTTTGGTTGGCGTTATATCCTTGATCATTAATCACATCATAGGTGCCGCTACCCAATAATTCGAACATATATTCACCAAAAGGCTCAACCTTTGTGAAAATGATTCTTCCGCCCTGGATGTCAATCGTTATCCCTGGTATAAAGTCAAAAAAGCCGTCGCCACCAGATTGTACATCGTTGTAAGCATTCAATCTATCCAAATTAAAAACATCCAACAATATGCGTTCTTGTAATGGTTTTGGTAAATCTGGCCACCCTGAACCGGGACCTTCTTCTACCGGGGTTATATAATTTCTTGGAGTAGGATCGGAATAAAGGATGTTCAACTTAAAATCTTCCGGACTTAATTTAAATGCGCCAGTAGCATAGATATTTTTCATCATTAAATCCCAAATTGGATCTGTGATGTTGGTAATATTACTTTTCAGAAGTTTAAGTACTAGTGTATTGTTATTTATCACGGGATTTACCCCTCCTGAAACCGTGGTTGCATCCAATCCGCCATTTGCAAATTCACCCACCTGGTAAACTTCGCCATTATAGATATACTGAAAAGCTACCGCCAATACCTCATCATTACTCAACCTTTGGTTCAATGAAACATAACCTAATTGGGTATTGAATTGATAATCCCTGGAAAGTTCCAATTTCCGTGCATTTTCAAGGATAGCGTAATCAAAACCTTGATTAACCTGATATCCAGGAACATTAAAGCCTGCCTCTACGGTCGCAATATCCCTGATAGATTCAGTTAAGGCTCCTCCTATACCTATTAAAGCCGGGTCAAAATCATTGGCATTGTTTCTTGGCAACGTGTTACTTGGATTATTAAAGAACCCCACAGGGTCTCCATTGCTAATACCTATTCTTGTTTTTTCCTCCAAAGATTCCCCCAAATCTTGTAGTGCTACCACATTACGAACATTCAAGGTTTGTTGGCTTCTATTCGTAACCCAAACCTCTAATCGTGTTATTTGAACTTGACTCTGTATAAACGGGTAGTTTATTAGGGCATCATCATAATTATCCCTAAAATATTGTGAAAGGAAAAAGTGCCTGTCCTCATCATAATCCAATGCTGTGAGCGCGAATTCATTTATAGTTCCACCACCTTGCGCTACAACCGTGTTGTTTTGCGAACGTTGCTCTGAGAACACTGCTGTAACCTTTGTTTTACCAAATTGCAATTGGGTCTTGATCCCAAACAAACTCTGCGCCCCAGTAATCAAGGAACTATTCAGGGGCATACTAATGTTACCCACTTCTATCTTCTGGAGTATATCATCTTCGGTCGGTGTGTAATCGAGTTTTACGATATTCTGAAAATCGAAAGTTGCCTCTGTATCATAATTTGCCGTTACCTCAAGCCTTTCACCAATCTTGCCCAACATACTTAAACTAATACGCTGATCAAAATCAAAAGATAAATTGGTACGATTTCTAGGAGAAAGTGATGGATTATCATTTTTCTGCCAGATAACCCCTAAGTCCATTGCTACAGAACCCTGTGGAATCACTTCAATGGTATTGCCGCCAAAAACGGACTGAAAGAAATTGTTATTTACGTAAAAATTGGGCAAGAGGTTTTTCCTTGCTTCTTCGCTTCCTTCTTTTTTACCTGAATAGGCATCCGATTTCTCTTTAAAATAATCTTTCATCCCCTCTTTGCGAACCAATTCCAAGTACTGTTTGGGGGTGAGGATTATTGGATAACCTATATCAAAATCGCCGACCTTCTCAGAATAGATATACCTATCGAGGATGGGATCATAAATATATTTGGAAGTAATGCTCTCTGGATTATCGAACTTTAATTTCCCTAAGGAAAATCCAGTCTTCACAGAGTCTACCACTTGCTCGTTTTCGTCTTCGCCTTCGGTATCTTGGGCGTAAGAAAATTCTACAGTCCCGAAGAAAAAAGCGAATAGGATTAGAAGCTTAAATGATGATTTAAGAAATAGTTTTGCCCCTCTTTTCAAACTTATTACAAATTTTTCAGCGCAAGTTTAATAATGTTCTCTGCGCTTAGTGAAGGATCTTGGCTTATCGCCTTGTCTACAACCTTTTCAGCCTGTCTACGGACAAATCCAAGAACCTCTAAAGCAGATAACGCTTCTTCTTTATTTGTATTGTTTGAATTGATGGAAACTTCGTCAATATCGTACACTTTCAAAATCTTGTCCCTTAGGTCAAGAATTACTCTTTGGGCTGTTTTAGCACCTATTCCTTTAATCCCTTGTATTGTTACCACATCAGCGTTGGCAATAGCATCCCGTATCTGTGCAGGGGACAGGGAGGAAAGCATGGTTCTGGCAATACTTGCCCCTATACCTGAAACCGAAAGTAATAACCTAAAAATCTCTCTTTCAGATTTCTCGGAAAAACCAAAAAGCGTATGCGAATCTTCCTTTACCTGTAAATGGGTATACAAGCTTATACCCTCTTCGTTTTTTATGTTGGAAAATGTGTTCAGCGAAATATTTACAAAATACCCAACGCCTGCACATTCAATAATGACATGTGTGGGATTTTTTTCAACCAATTTTCCTTTAAGATGGGTAATCATTGTATGGGACTATTATCAAGTTAATTACTTACTGCTTTTTGCATTTTTTCTCTTTTCCCGCTCTTGGGCATCTATTACGGCCACAGCGGTCATATTTACCATTTCATCTACGTCTGCACCTAATTGAAGCACATGAACCGGTTTTCTAAGACCCAACATTATGGGCCCAATTGAATCTGCCCCATTGAGTTCTTTTAACAACTTATAGGTGATATTGGCCGATTCTAAATTGGGAAAAATTAATGTATTCACCTTTTTACCAGCTAATTTTGAAAATGGAAAATTGCTTTGATGTAGCTCCATATTCAATGCAAAATCTGTTTGAATTTCGCCATCGACCACCAAATGTGGATGTTTTTCATGTAAAATCCCAACTGCTTTGTTTACCTTTTTCGCATTCGGATGTGCTGAAGATCCAAAGTTCGCATACGATAACATTGCAATAACAGGTTCAAAACCAAAAGCGTCTGCTAAGTTAGCGGTCATTACAGCTATTTCAGCAAGTTCTTCAGCTGAAGGGTCTATATTTATTGAAGTATCAGCTAAAAGCAATGGACCGCGTTCTGTGTTCATAATATTTACGGTCGCCGCGCGCTTAACACCCTTGGCCCTTCCTATTACTTCAAAAACCGGTTTTATTACTGTTGGATAAGCTCTTGAATAGCCTGAAATCATTCCGTCTGCATCATTCTCAAAAACCATCATGGCCGCATAGTAATTACGCTCCCGCATTTTGGTCTTTGCTCCGTAAAGTGTAACCCCATTTCTTTTGGTCCCCTGCCAATACCTAGTTGCGTATTGGTTTCTTTTTTTCAAAGAATCATCATCTTTTGGGTCTATTATAGTAACATCAGCATCAAATTCAAGCTCTTTTTTCAGTTCGTTGATGACTTCTATATTTCCTAATAATATTGGAATGGCAATTCCTTCTTCATAAACTATCTGAGCGGTTTTTAATACATCTAAATGATTGGCTTCTGCGAACACAATTTTCTTCGGATTAACTTTCGCCCTATTATGTAGTAACCGCACCACTTTATTATCGCTACCGGAACGACGTAATAACTGTTCCCTATATTTTCCCCAATCGGTAATTGGTTCTTTGGCCACCCCACTATCAATAGCGGCTTTTGCAACTGCTGGAGGTATTTCTGCGATTAACCTTGGATCAAACGGTTTGGGAATGATATAATCCTTTCCAAAAGCCAATCTAGTCGCTGAATAAGCTATGTTCACCTGTTCAGGAACAGGTTCCTTGGTCAATTTGGCCAAGGCGAGTACAGCCGCCATTTTCATCTCCTCATTTATCTTAGTGGCCCTAACATCAAGCGCTCCTCTGAAAATAAAAGGAAAACCCAGTACATTGTTCACTTGGTTGGGATGGTCAGAACGACCCGTTGCCATAATAATATCCTTTCGAGTTTTACAGGCCAAATCGTAGCCAATTTCAGGATTAGGATTGGCCATAGCAAAAACGATGGGATTTTTGGCCATGGTCTTTAACATATCAGGGGTGACAATATCAGCTATTGATAGGCCTATGAATACGTCAGCATCTTGCATGGCTTCATCAAGGGTATCAATTTTTCTATCAGAAGCAAATTCCAATTTCTCTTTGGATAGATTGTCGCGATCTTTTCTAATTACCCCTTTGCTATCCAACATTACAATATTCGCTGCACTGGCCCCAAAAGCCTTGTACAAACGTGTACATGAAACAGCAGCTGCTCCTGCCCCACTGATTACAATTTGAACATCCCCAATTTTTTTCTTTGTAATAACCAACGCGTTCAAAAGGGCCGCTGCAGATATTATCGCAGTACCATGTTGATCATCATGCATCACAGGAATATCCAACTCTTCTTTTAATCGCCTCTCAATTTCAAAAGCCTCTGGAGCTTTAATATCTTCAAGATTTATACCTCCAAATGTTGGCGCTATCGCCTTTACCGTTTCAACAAACTTATCTACATCTGTAGCGTCAAGTTCAATATCCATACCATCTATATCGGCAAAAATTTTAAAAAGCAAACTCTTTCCTTCCATCACCGGTTTAGAGGCCAAAGGTCCAATATTACCCAATCCCAAGACCGCAGTACCATTCGATATTATGGCTACGAGATTTCCTTTGGAAGTGTATTTATAAACAGCATCCTTGTCTTTTGCAATCTCTAAACAAGGTTCGGCTACTCCAGGAGAATATGCAAGGGCCAAATCCCGTTGGGTCGAGTAATGTTTGGAAGGCACTATTTTTATTTTTCCCGGTTGGGGTTTGGAATGATAAATCAATGCATCCCTTCTTAGCTTTTTGTCCCTCATAAAGTCATCCTTTGAAAAACAAAAATAAGGGTATTCTTTGGATAAGTGGCCTCTGGTGGAAATCCTGTGCAGAAAAAATATATGGCAAATGAAAAAAGTTCTAAATCACGAACTTGAGAACTCCCTTTGTATAAAATTCGTACTCCTTACCACAGAAGAAATACTCCCCCTATAACAAGCATACAAAATTCAATTTTTCTAATCTCCTTTTTTTGTTGGCATCTTTAATCGTAATGCAAATACAGCAGCGATAAGAAAGAAGATACCTGCAAACAGCATAGCGTTTACGGCATTTGCCCCTAAAAGATTCTTGAAAATAGCGCCAAAGGTCAAGGTTTCTATGCCCATTGGGATAACAATCATCATATTCAAAATACCCATGTAAACCCCTCTCCGTTCTTGAGGTACAATTTTAGATACCATTGTATAAGGAATACCCATCATTGCCGCCCATCCTATGCCAAATAAAACCATAGGGAACAGCACATAAATTGGATCGGCAATATAAGGTATGGACAACAAAGCCAATCCTGTACCCAATAAACTAGCCGCATAAATTTTCTTCCCTCCATATTTTAAGGTCAACGGCACGAGCATAAGGGCCACAACTATCGTAGCAATATTATATGTGGTACTCATTTTTGCCGATTGGGCGGCAGCCGATGAGAGGTCAAAACCCATAGTCTTCATAAATAACGGCGTAATATATTGCCAATACACAAAAAGTGCGTACCACTGGAAAAGGTATACTATGGACAGTTTCCACATAAAAGTGGGCATTTCTTTGACCGCTTTGGAAATCTCAATAAATGGCATCTTAAAACGCTCTGAAAAAGGGAGTGATTTATGGGCATTAATTTCTGCCAATTCTTTATCGGAAGGAGGGATTTCGGGTGTTTTTAAAACGGACCATAATATGGTCGATACCGATAAAACAGACCCAATAAAAAACGAATAATATAACCATTTGGGAATAGTCCCTAATACATCTGTTGAGCCATCTCCGCCGAACCAATCCTGGAACAAAAATATGGAAGCATTGGCCAAAACAATACCGGCCCCTACAAATAGACTCTGCATTTGATAACCCAAACTTAATTGCTTATCCGGTAATTTATCACCCACAAAAGCTCGATAAGGCTCCATGGCCATGTTATTTCCTACATCCAAGATCCAAAGTAAACCGACAGCGAACCACAATACTGGGCTCAAAGGAAAGGCGAATAAGCATAAACTCCCAATAATAGCACCAATCAAGAAAAATGGCTTTCGCCTACCCCAACGTGGCGACCAGGTTTTATCAGAAACGGCCCCAATAATCGGCTGAACAATTAAACCGGTTATGGGTCCAGCAATATTCAAAATAGGCAACATATCTTCTGGCGCTCCCAAGAACAAAAAAACCGGATTGATAGCCGTTTGTTGCAATCCAAAGCTGAACTGGATTCCTAAGAATCCCACATTCATATTGAAAATTTGCCAAAAACTTAGGGTTGGTTTTTTTAATATGTTCATCATGATAGAGGTATGGTCGATTATTCTGCCGCTCAATATAGCATTTTAAATGGTTTGTTAACTTAAACTTAACACTAAATACCAACGGATACTATCCGAAAACGTTGTAGCTGTTCTATGGGGCATAAATGAAGTGATCCATATACAATGAACTAATGCGCTTTTGCTATTTGAGGAATTTGATGTTTCGCTCCAAACCGGAATACTTGGTACGCTTCACTGCAGATTTTTGGAATATCTTCTTGAAAACATCTTCCGTAATCTCTTCCCAGTCTTTTTTGGTCATTGCCAGCATCTCTGGATGGGGATTAAACAGGGGTTCAGAATGCGATTTTGAAAAACGGTTCCATGGGCAAACATCCTGACAGATGTCACAACCGAACATCCAATCATCAAATTTTCCATGAAATTCGTTAGGGATTTCATTCTTTAATTCAATCGTAAAATAAGAAATACACTTGCTACCATCCACAACATAGGGTTCAACTATTGCTGCTGTAGGGCAGGCATCGATACAGGCAGTACATGACCCACAGTGGTCCGTGACCGGAGTATCGTATTCCAATTCCAAATCAATAATGAGTTCGGCGATAAAATAAAAGGAGCCCACCTGTTGCGTAAGCAGGTTGCTGTGTTTCCCAATCCAGCCCAAGCCACTTTTCGCGGCCCATGCCTTGTCCAATACCGGAGCGGAATCTACAAAAGCACGGCCGTTGACTTCTCCGATTTCCTCTGAGATGAATTCTTGCAGCTGTCTTAATTTGGATTTGATGACATGATGGTAATCTTGTCCGTAAGCATATTTTGACAGCTTAAAAGTGTTTTTATTTTGCGCTTCTTTAGGGTAGTAATTAAGCAATAATGAAATGACCGATTTTGAACCTTCAACCAATTTTCTTGGATCTAATCGGTTATCAAAATGGTTCTCCATGTACTGCATTTCGCCGTGCATATTCTGATTTAGCCATTTTTCCAATCTAGGCGCTTCTTCCTCTAAAAAATCAGCCTTTGAAATACCACATGACAAAAAATCGAGGCGTTTGGCTTCGGTTTTTATAAGGTGTGTATGTTTTTGTTTGATGTTCATTTACACTTCTCCCGTATAACTGATTAATATCAGTAGTGGTGAGATGCTAAAATACAAATCTCTTTTTGCAAGCGCTGTAAAATGTGACAATGTTGGTATACAAAAATCACTTTAAACTAGTTTTAGGCGATCTTGAATAATCTAAAATAGATGCTCGAATTTATCCCCTTCCCTACAATATTAATTTAATATTCTTTTTTATACGGTAGGTTACCAAATAAGTGTCACTATTTATCTGCCAAGCCCATTTTTTCTAATAAAGCTATATACCTAGGTTCAGTTTTGATAGAATCAAAATCCGAATTATTTTTTATTTTCGGGGTTTCGACGATACCCTCTTTAAAACTTTTTTCTAAATATTTTAAAGCATTTTGAGAATCTCCAATACAGCCGTAAAACTTGGCGATAGCAAAATTATTAATATATTTTTTTTGTTCGTTAATTAGCATCCAATTAATAAACCAATTTATTACTCCTACAATTCCTGATTCCTGGTATATTTTATCTATTGTCTGATGACTATTGTTTGAATAGTCAGTTGAAATAAGATTCTTTATTTCCTCTACAGCCTTGTTGTTCCTTTCTAAATGTATATAACACCTTACAATACTCAACTTGTCATTCCAAATTACCATATTATTACCATCGGCAAGGGTTAGAGAGTGGCTATATGCTTCAATGGCTTTTTTATAATCGACAGTATTATAATAAAAATAGCATTTTACTCTATTCATCATTAAAGAATATGGATTGAGTTTGAGAGCCAGGTCAATTTGTTCTTTTACCTCTTTGTTTCTTCCTAAAATATTCAATAATTCAGCATAGTATTGATGGGCCGTTGCATTATTTGGGTTTAAAGAAATGGCCATTTTCAATTCTTTTTCCGCTTCTTTCCATTTCCACTCGTCCCAGGCAATAATTACTCCCAATGTTGCATGGGCTTCTGTAATAGTATTATCAATGGAGAGTGCTTTCTGTGCATATTCTTTCCCTTTAGTAAATCCCTTATTTTTAGGTAGCCATCCCCACCATCCCATTACAAAATAAGTATCGGCTAATCCTGCGTAAGCCAATGCATAGTCTGAATCCAGTTCAAGTGCTTTTTTAAAATAATATATACTTTTATTCAAATCTTCTTCAGTTCTAAGATGCCAAAAAAAGCGCCCTTTTAAATACAAATTATAAGCCTCAAGATTTTCAGTAGGTTTTTTCTCAATTTGTTCTATTCCAGCAGGAGATATAATAGTATTTAGTTCGTTCGCGATTTGTTTTGATATTTCGCTTTGTATGGTAAACACATTTTTTAATTCAAAATCATATTTATCCGACCATAAATGTTTGTCATTTATAGCATCTATCAGTTGAACAATAATCCGTATACTGTCCTTATGTTTTTGGACGCTTCCTTCCAGAAGATAATTTGCACCTAATTCTGCCCCAATCTGCTGTATGGGTTTAATGCTTTTATAATACCTTTCCGAAGATTGTCTCGATTTCACCTCTAAACCTTGGATAATAGAGAGTTGATTCAAAATATCATCCATCATACCATCTGCAAAATATTGATTTTCTCTATTATCACTAAGATTTTTAAAGGGTATTACAGCAATGGAATTATCCAAGATTAAATCATTGTTGACAATGGTTTTGGTAGCAGTGTTGGGCATTGGTTTGTTTACGAAGGCCACCACTATGGCAATGATGAGGGTGATTATAATTATAATGTTCAAGCGTTTATTGGTGGCTTCGGTGATGGATTGATCTTTTGAAACTTTTACCGTTTTTTTTAGACCCTCAGGGGTTATTTCATAGACCCATGAAAAAATAATCCAAATAGGTAAGCCAATAGCAATGATAAAGGTCAAGGTTTTAAAAACCCAAGGAGGAGCTTCAAAAATAGGCAGGATGGTTTCAATGAGTTGCAAGAGAACCCACGCAACAACGATATAGGCCATAGTTGCCTTAATTACATTTCTACGTTTAAGTTCATCGAATATTTTCATCCACTCTTAACTTAATAACCCAATAAGTTATAATCAAAAACCCAAAATGTCAATGATAATGGTCAGTTTTAATACGATGACCTTTAATTAGAGAAGATGAATCTGTAAAGAACAAATGAGTTAGGATTTGTTTATTACTGTAATGTGGTTTGGTATATAGGTCAAATTTCCAAGGTAACTACGGCATAACAAAAAACCGAGGCGCTCGGCCTCGGTTTTTATTAATTGCTACCGAATGTACTAGCTTTCTTTAATCTGCAAGAAAAATAGCAAACCATACATCTGCACATAAACCTTCATTATCATCACCTGGATCGCAACCTCCATTAAATGTATGGATTTGTTCGCTCACCATACCAGGAATTTTCGGGCCATGGCATCTAATAACAACATGGACTTCTGCTCCTTGTGCGTCAGTTAATCCATATCCAGTTACCCGCCCAATGTCACCTTCATTTAAATGGGCAGAAAAATTACCCTTTCCATTGCCTCCCACAACATGACCAGTTCCATATATAACATCGCCATGTGCGTTGAATAAATCCCCCGGGGTACAACCTGTACTAGCACATACGCCTACGGGTTCATTAAAGGGTATGATCCATAAAGTATATGCATAACCCGGTGTTAAACCTGAAGTTTTAACGTTTACGGTAAGGCCATTCTTGTTTCTATGTAAGGTAGCGGAACCTTCAACTTCACTACCATCAATATCATCTGTCACATCAGCGGATGCTTTACTATTGGCTTTTGCCGAAACACCATCCAAATCAGTAGGAAGTGGATCTTGCGTTGTTTCCTGGCTACAGGAAAACGCG
>RCNC010001218.1_pt1 | contig 17245 bp, 17 predicted proteins | sample 2041301 | NCBI WGS metagenome assembly RCNC01 (sample SAMN09708231, study PRJNA481090) | Marine sediment metagenome, whole genome shotgun sequencing project. | biome: marine sediment; feature: ocean; material: sediment; isolation source: Sewage treatment plant 13A marine sediment (STP13A) ... | reverse complement strand
ATCGATCGACTCGATCGTGGCCCTGGTGGATGAAGATATCATCCTGCGCAGCGAGCTTGATCTCGCGGTAGCCGGCATCGTAGAGCGGGTACGCGCAAGCGGTGAGTCCATGCCCCCGATGAACCTGCTGGAAGGCCAGGTTCTGGAACGCCTGATCGTGCGTGAACTTCAGGTTCAGCGCGCCATGCAAACCGGTATCCGCATCAGCGATGCCGATATCGACCAGGCGCTGGTCACACTGGCACAGCAAAACAGCATGACCGTTCAGCAGATGCGCCAGGTCATCGAATCCGACGGGGAGGACTTTTCCGAATTTCGCCGTAACATTGGCGAGGAACTGATGACCGAACGCCTGCGTCAACGCATCGTGAACAGCATGGATCCGATTACCGACACCGAAGTAGACATCATGCTGGCCTCCGAGGACCTGGCCGGTGGTGAGTACAACGTATCGCACATCATGGTTGGATTGCAGGATGGTCCGACCCCGGAGCAAATCCAGAAAGCCCAGGCCAAGGCTGACGACATCCACCGAAGACTGGTTGAGGGTCTGGATTTTGCATCCGCCGCCATCAGTTATTCCGATGGCCAGGAAGCGCTGGAAGGTGGCCTGGTCGGCTGGAGGGATCTCAACAGCGTGCCGGCCTTTTTCGCCGACGCCGTGCGTGATCTGCAGCCGGATCAATTTACACAACCGATCCGTAGCCCCGCCGGTTTCCATCTCATCAAGGTCAATGACTACCGTGAGGAACGACAGGTGGTCGTCAAGGAATACAATGCGCGGCACATTATGATCGAAGTTGATGAGTTGATGACTCCTCGCCTGGCCATGGACGCCATCATCGATATCAAGACCAAGCTGAAAGACGGCGAAGACTTTAGCGAACTCGCCAAGGAATACTCCGATGATACGACCAGCGCCAATATCGGTGGCGATATGGGCTGGTTCCCCCCCGATGCATACGGCGAGCGGGTCTACCAGACTCTCGTTGCGATGAATCCGGGACAGACCAGCGAGCCGTTTCAGACAATGGGTGGCTGGCACGTTATTGAACTGCTGGACACGCGTGAAATTGACCGCACTGAGGAATCCATACGGGCCGAGGCGCGGGACAAAATCATGCGGCGCAAGGCTGAGCAGGAAATCGATGAGGTTCTGAGACAGTTCCGGGATGAAGCATTCGTGGAAATTCGCCTGCCCGGCAGCGGAAGAAGCTCAGGCTGAAGCAATTACTGACCGAAATCCCGTGACCATAAACACTCCTTTGTTGGCCGTTACCCCTGGCGAGCCCGCCGGAATCGGTCCGGAGATTCTGCTTGAGTATCACCGCCAACACCCCGACTGTCGCATTCTGGCAGTAGCCGACCCGGATCTGCTGCAAACAACCAGCCAGCGCATGGGGCTTGGTGTTTCTGTGCATGAATGGCAACCCGGGGCGGAATTGGAAGGTTCTTCACTGAACTGCTTGCCGGTTAGACTCGCCACACGGGCCAGGCCAGGCACACTCGATCCATGCAACGCCCCCTACGTCCTCGAAACGCTGCGCGCAGCGGTCGGGCTGGTCCAGGGAGGTCACGCAGCCGCACTGGTTACCGGGCCGGTACATAAAGGCGTGATCAATGACGCCGGCGTTGCATTCACCGGCCATACTGAATTTCTGGCCGGGCTGGCCGGAGTTCCGCAGGTGGTGATGATGCTGGCAGCGCCCGGGCTCAGGGTCGCCCTGGTGACAACCCACATCCCCTTACGCGAAGTAGCCGATGCAATTACGGCTGCGAAACTGGAGAAAGTAATCCGTATTACGTGGCAGGCTTTGCACTCCCAATTCGGAATCACTAATCCTCGCCTGCAGGTTCTGGGCTTAAACCCTCATGCCGGTGAAGGTGGACACCTGGGGCACGAAGAAAACGACGTCATAGCCCCACTGCTGGATCGTCTGCGTGAAGAAGGCATACGCCTGGATGGCCCGGTGCCTGCCGATACGGCTTTCAACCCGCCGCATATCGCTAATTGTGATGCGGTGGTCGCCATGTACCACGACCAGGGCCTGCCGGTACTCAAACACATGGGCTTCGGCAAGGCTGTCAATATCACGCTGGGGTTACCCTTCATCAGGACCTCGGTAGACCATGGCACGGCCCTCGATCTGGCCGGCAGTGGAAAAGCCGATATCGGAAGCCTGCACCAGGCGATCCAGGTGGCTCAGCAGATGGCCGGAGGAAACTGACTCGAAATGGCACACAAGGCACGCAAACGCTTCGGCCAGAATTTCCTGAAGGATCCGATGATGATCCAGCGGATCGTCAATACCATCAATCCGGCAGCCGGCGAACTGCTGATAGAAATCGGGCCGGGTCAGGCCGCTCTCAGCGAGCCACTGTCCCACTCCGAAGCCGAGTTGCACTTACTGGAAATCGACCGTGATCTGGCCGGACGCCTGCAAGCCTGGTTCGGTGGTAATGACAAGGCCCACGTACACAACGGCGATGCCCTGCGAACCGATTTTTCGGAGCTATGCGATGGTCGGCGTTTCAGGCTGGTGGGTAACCTCCCGTATAACATCTCCACTCCTTTGCTGTTTCATGTACTGCAGTGGAGCGAGTTGATTATCGATATGCACTTCATGCTGCAACACGAAGTGGTCAAGCGGATGGCAGCCGACCCCGGCAGCAAGGCCTGGGGCAGGTTATCTGTCATGTGTCAGTACCATTGCGCAGTGATCCCGTTGTTTAACGTGCCACCGGAATCTTTTTCTCCAGCCCCGAAAGTCCAGTCCCAGTTCGTGAAACTGGTGCCACACGCAAAACCACCGGTTGAAATAGACAACATGGCAGAATTTGAACGCCTGGTTAGTCAGGCTTTTTCGATGAGGCGAAAAACCTTGCGTAACTGCCTGAGAGGGTTGCTGGACACACAGGCGATCGAATCTGCCGGAATCGACCCGGGGGTGCGCCCGGAGACTCTCGGCCTGGCCCAGTTCGCTGCCCTTGCGAAACAGCTGGAAGGGCAATCCTGAATGGCAACCTATGTCGTCGGCGATATCCAGGGCTGCTACGATCCGCTGCAGCGTTTACTGGAAAAAGTAAATTTCGACCCGGCAGCCGATCAACTGTGGTGCCCGGGGGATTTAGTCAACCGCGGCGGCCAGTCGCTGGAAACATTGCGATTGCTGGAAAGCCTTGGCAAACGTTTCAAGATGACGCTCGGAAACCACGATCTCTACCTGTTGCGTGAGCACTGGAGATTTCCGGATGGAGGCTGTTCCAACCGTGAAATGGACGTAATCCTGCACGCCCATGATCGTCAACACCTGATGGACTGGCTGCAGCGACAACCCCTGGCTCGCTGGTCGAAGAAACACCAGGTATTAATGCTGCATGCGGGTGTCATTCCCCAGTGGACCCTCAAGCAGACACTGGCCTGTGCTGATGAAGTGGAGCAGGTGTTACGCTCGAAAAAGTCGGGTAAATTCTTCGCCAGGATGAACAAAAACCTGATCAGACGCTGGCGCGATGACCGCACTGGCTGGAGGCGCCGCCGCCTGACCAGTAACATCCTGACCCGGCTTCGATTCTGCGACGCAAACGGCAAGATTCTGTCCAGCGCCAGCGGCCCACCCGGCAGCCAACCCAAGGGTTACATACCCTGGTTCAAACACAAGCACCGCAAAACACGGAACATCACGATTGTCTTTGGACACTGGGCTGCGCTGGGCCTGCGCATCCGAAAACGCTACGCCAGCCTGGACTCGGGTTGTGTTTGGGGCGGTCGCCTCACGGCGCTTAGACTGGAAGACCGTCAGCTGTTCCAGGTTCCGGGAAAATTCAACAAGAATCCGTTTTCCTGACCCATTCAATAACCTGGTAGGCATGCGGGTTTTTCTCGTTGGCCAACTCGTTGCGAACACTGGCCTGCCGCCAATCCTGCAGCTGCCATTCCGGAAACCAGGTATCAGCATCAGGCTCACAATCAACCCGGGTCAGTATCATACGGTCGGCCGTGGCCATGGCCAACTGGTATAACTGCCCTCCCCCGATGATCATGACCTCTTCGCCCTGAGCAAGATCCATTGCCAGGTCCAGCGAACCTGCCAGGGTGCAACCGGGTGCCTGGAAAGACGGGTTCCGTGTAACAACGATATTCTGGCGCCCGGGCAGGACGCGGCCGATCGACTCCCACGTTTTTCGACCCATGACGATGGGTTTGCCCATCGTGCTTTCCTTGAAATGCTTCAGCTCAGCCGGCAGGTGCCAGGGCATTTCACCGTCCAGTCCAATTGCCCGGTTGCGGGCCATGGCGGCAATAATGGTGACTTTTTTTCCGTTATACATCGTCAGCCTCTCTGAATGATGGCGGGAATACTCCGGGGAAAATAAGTGCGACCAGGCTGTAACCATAGGCAACACCGGGACCCTCGTTGCGAACCTCGGGGCACATCGGGCAGATGTGAATCGCCGGGGTTGTCTCCATTAAATCGCGATCGGTGCGCTAATCGGCGGGTGGAAACGGTAATCGCACAGCTCGAAATCATCGTAGCGAAAATCGAACAGATCACGTTTGTCCGGGTTGATTTTCATTTCCGGCAATGGGTAGGGTTCGCGGCTCAACTGGGTATCCACCTGCTCCAGGTGGTTCAGGTAGATATGCACATCGCCAAAGGTGTGTACGAAGTCACCGGGCTCCAGGCCCACGATCTGGGCGATCATCATGGTCAGCAGCGAATAGGACGCGATATTAAAGGGCACACCCAGAAACACGTCCGCGCTGCGCTGGTATAACTGGCAGCTGAGCTTGCCGTCCGCAACGTGGAACTGGAACATCGTGTGACACGGAGGCAAGGCCTGCAGCCCCATCGCGGCGTTTTCCTTCGGGCTCCGTGTCTCGTCTGGCAGCACCGCCGGGTTCCAGGCCGAAACAATGTGGCGGCGCGAGTCGGGCCGGTTACGTAAGTCCTCGAGCAATTGCGAAATCTGATCGATCCTGCGGCCATCCGGCGCGACCCAGTTACGCCACTGCGCCCCGTAGACAGGTCCCAGGTCACCTTCATCGGTGGCCCAGCCATCCCAGATCCGTACGCCGTTGTCATTCAGGTAGCGGATGTTGGTATCGCCATCCAGAAACCAAAGGAGTTCATGGATTATCGATTTGAAGTACAGTTTCTTGGTGGTAACGGCTGGAAAGCCCTGCGCCAGGTCGAAACGCATCTGGTAGCCGAAATGGCTGATGGTGCCGGTGCCGGTCCGGTCGGACTTGCGCGAACCCTTGTCAAGAATATGCTGCAGCAGATCAAGGTATGTCTGCATTATTTTCCCCTGCTGTTGTAGGCGAAGACCATGATGACGATTCCTGCCAGCACCATGGGTAGCGAGAGCAGCATCCCCATAGTTAACCATTCACCAATGATAAAACCAATGTGATCGTCGGGTTCGCGAAAGAATTCTGCCATAAAGCGGAAACAACCATAACCCACCAGGAACAAACCGGAAACCGCCGCAGTCGGCCGGGGCCGCCTCGAGTAAACGGCCAACAGGATGAACAGGGCCAGCCCTTCACCCAGCGCCTGGTAAAGCTGGCTCGGATGCCTGGCCAGATGATCCAGCGCGCCACTTTCCCAGGCTGCTTTCAACTCCGTTGACCGCCATCCGCCGATCTGAATCGAGTTGGCAAAAATCATCGCCCACGGAGCGTCACTGCTACGGCCCCAAAGCTCACCGCCGATAAAGTTGCCGATCCGTCCAAGACCGAGGCCGATCGGCACCAGCGGGGCAACGAAATCCGAAACCTTCCAGAAACCGCGCCCGGTGCGACGGCCGAACCACCACATGGCAACCAGGGCGCCAATCAGACCACCATGAAACGACATGCCACCATCGGTGATGCGAAACAGGAACAGGGGGTCATCAAGCAGGTTTTGAAAACTGTAAAAAAATACGTACCCCAGGCGTCCGCCAAGGACCACACCAAGCATGCCGTAAAAAAGAAAATCACCGACTTCCTGGGAATTCCAGCCCCACCATTTCCGGTTATTTGAAAGCCATGAACCCAGGCCCCAGAAAAACAGGAAAGCCAGCAGGTACGTGATGCCGTACCAATGGACTTCCAGCGGACCGATGGAAAAAGCCACCGGGTCAAATGCGATAAAGGGGTATTTAGAACTGGTCACGAAGCAATGCGCTCTGTCTCTGGCGGTGTAAAATCCATTTTTTGGACGGGCTGTGGCAGCATATGACAGCCACTGCGGTGTCGCAAGGTTAACAAAGCAGTTGGACTTCGACTACGATCAGGTAGACTGCTAACTGTTTGAACTGCCGGAGCAGAAACGGGAATAACTAGTATGCTGGAAATGGCGCTCCCCAATTCACATGCATTGGGCGTGATGATTTTGATCATTGGGGCCCTGGTCCTGTTCACGCGCGAAAGCATTCCACTGCAAACCACCAGCTTGCTGGTGCTGGTTGTGCTGAGCGTCGGATTCACACTGTTTCCTTATGAGTCCAACGGCCAGGTACTTCAGGCCAGTGATTTCTTTCTCGGCTTCGGCCACAAGGCCCTCGTCGCCGTCTGCGGATTGATGATCGTCGGGCAGGGCCTGATCCGGACCGGCGCACTGGAGCCGGTCGGGCGCATACTGGCCAAACTATGGCGCAAGGGCCCGGCCCTGTCACTGCTTGCCACCATCATCATCACAGCCGTGCTGAGCGCTTTCATCAATAACACACCCATTGTAGTCCTGATGTTACCGATCCTGATTGGTGTTGCGGTGCGCACAGGTGCATCACCCTCGGGCTCCCTTATCCCGATGGGCTTCGCCAGTATCCTGGGCGGCATGGCTACCACAATCGGTACTTCAACCAACCTGCTGGTGGTCAACGTTGCGGCTGACATGGGGATGGACGCGTTCAGCATGTTCGATTTTCTGGGCCCTGCCGTCATCGCCGGATTTTTCGCGACTATCTATTTATGGCTGATTGCCCCCAAGCTGATCCCTGAAAGACAACCGCCGATGGCCGGAACGGTTTCCCGGCTGTTCACTGCACAGATCAGGCTGGACAAAAACAGCACCGTGGTTGGGAAGACCCTGGCGGACGCTACGCTGCGGGTGGGCGAAGGGCTCAGGGTAGAGACCGTCCAGCGTGGACAGGGTGTATTCATCAACCCGTTGCCGGATGTGGTTCTCAAGGCAGGCGACCGCCTCACCACCAGTGACACGCAAGCCAACCTGCGCGAATTTTCACGCCTGTTGGGCGGCACCTTGTTTTCCGGTGACCACGCGGTCGATGCCCAGCACCCCCTCAGCACGGAAGGCCAGCAGATTGCCGAAGTGGTGATCACGCCGGGCTCGCGCCTGAACGGCATCCGTATCGGCAACGCGCAACTGCGCTCACGTTATGGACTGAGACTACTTGCCTTTAACCGCTTTGAGGGATCCCAGGAGAGAAAGTCACCCGGCCTGGATGAGGTTCAGCTGCGATCCGGTGACGTATTGCTGGTCCAGTCCACGGTCGAGAACCTGCGTGAACTCAAGGAAACTGCCGACTTCCTCGTGCTCGATGGAAGCATACAACTGCCCAGCACCAAGAAAGCGCCGATAGCATTGGCGACCATGCTGGGCGTTGTCGTGCTGGCCGCGTTTGACATCATGCCGATCGAAATAAGTGCGGTCCTGGGTTTCATGGTCCTGATCGTCAGCCGTTGCCTGAATTGGAAAGACGCGATGGGTGCGCTCAGTACGCAGGTCATACTGATCATCGTGTCATCGCTTGCGATGGGTGCCGCCCTGCTGAAAACCGGTGGCGCGGACTACCTGGCCAAGCTGTTTGTCTATATCACGTTCGGGGCGCCGACTTCGGTCGTGCTGGGCGGGCTCATGTTGATGATGGGTGTGCTGACCAATATTGTCTCGAACAACGCTGCAGCCGTCATTGGAACCCCGATCGCAATCGGAATCGCGCAACGGCTGGGAATGCCGCTTGAGCCTTTCGTGCTGGCCGTCCTGTTTGGCGCCAACCTCAGCTTTGTCACGCCAATGGCCTACCAAACCAACATCCTGCTGATGAACGCGGGCGGCTATAAGTTCAGTGACTTCGTGCGCATCGGACTGCCATTGGCCATAGGCTTGTGGCTGGTCCTGACCACGGTACTGGTCTGGGCTTACGATTTGTAGGAGAAAACTGCCCGATGGATTCAACAACAGCCCAGGCGGGTATCGTCCGCCACGGGCCTTACCCTGAACTGACCTGGGCGGCCATCCTGGTTGGGTATTTTCTTGGCGTCATCATCGCCATTAGCATCAGCTATGCATCCTTGATCCTGGGTTTCTCGATTGAAGGTTCCGAGCTCGCGGCCATCCTCGGGTTCGGCATCCTGCGCGGCATCCTGCGACGTAACAGCATTATTGAAAACAACATAACCCAGACGGTTGCCAGTGCAGTCAACGGTGCATCCAGCGGCATGATGTTCTCGGTTCCAGCCATTTTTATCCTTGGCTACGGTTCAGATTTCAACCCCGTGTTGCTGACCTTCGGGGCCATTGCCGGCGCATTCCTTGGCATCGGCTTCATCATCCCGCTGCGCAAGCAGATGATCGACTACGAACGCCTGACCTACCCTGGTGGCGTCGCGGTAGCCACCATTCTCAAGTCACCGGGTGCCGGTATCCAAAAAGCCATGATGCTGATCGGTGGTGCGTTATTCAGTGGCGGACTGCACGCGATCAGCCAATCCACCGGTGTTGATAACTTCGACCTGGGCAGCCTGATCGGAATGCCTGGTTATATGAACGCGGTTTGGTACCTGTCTCTGCTGACCATCGGCGTGGGGTACATCGCCGGCAAAGGCGGTGTGGCTTTTATCATAGGCGGCTATGTCTGTTACTGGATCCTGGCCCCAATGCTATCCGGCATGGAAATGTTTCCGGTTGACCCGGCCAGTGGCGCAGTCACCGAAGAACCCAATGCACTGCGGCTGTTGCTGTTTCGCCCGGTTGGCATCGGCATGTTGATCGGCGGTGCAGTAGCGGGTGTCGTCATGGCCTTCCCCATGATCGTCAGCGCAGTGCGCAGCATGCAGAATGCGGCAAAGGCCGAATCGGCCATTTCCCGTGACGAAATGCCGATCAAGCTACTGTACATAGCCATCGGCGGAGCCGCCGTTTTGTTGGCGGTCATGGCGGTGCTCTCTACCGATAAAATGGGGCTCGGCCGGGGGGTGGTGATGGCCCTGGTCGGGACACTCTGGATCTGGATCGCCGGAGTCATTCTTTCGGAATCGATCGGCCGCACCAACTGGTCGCCGCTTTCCGGTATGACCCTGATCGCCGTCACGATCCTTATATTTATTTCCAGTGGCCTGGGTGACACCAAGGCAGCCATTGTTTCAGCCGTCATGGTCGGGGCAGCCGCATGCGTGGCGATGTCGCAAGCGACAGATCTGATGCTCGACCTGAAGACCGGTTACCTGGTGGGGGCAACACCCCGCAAACAGCAACTGGGTCAGTTCATAGGTGCGTGGCTGGGCCCTATCGTTGTGATCATCCTGATTTTCGTGCTGAATGAAGCTTATGTGCTGGGCAGCGACAAGTTACCCGCACCGCAGGGGCAAGCACTGGCGAGCATGGTCAACGGCATCATGGGCGGAGACGTACCCGGACAGAAATACCTTGCCGGAGCCGGACTGGGCGCGATGCTCAGCTTGTTCCAGCCAGGACTTGGGATTACGGTTGGTCTGGGATTCTATTTACCCTTCAACATCGTGCTGACTTACAGTATCGGCACCGCCCTGAGGGTGGCCACTGATTATAAGATGGGTCAGTCTTTTGCCGAGAACACCGGGATACCGGTCACCGCCGGATTCATTGTCGGCGAGGCCCTGGTCGGGGTGGGTTACGCGATCTCCATGATCCTGAAGGCGGTGTGACGATGAAACTGTTTGGAATAATCCTGGTGGCTGTTTCTTTCCTGGCGGGTTCCTTTGTGACGGTTCTCGACCCGCGCGAGGTTAATTGGTATTACATGATCCCGGCACTTCTGTTGGGCCTGACGGGCCTGTGGCTTTACCGCAAAGCGCAAAGCCAGGAATCACGAGCCGGGGACAAACTGGCCGGCAATATGGCGACGCTCAGCTCCAGCCTGAAAAACATTCTTCGAAACCTGGAAGAACTGTGTGCGCGCGGCGAAGACTTGCCCGTTTACGAAGCGCGTTATGAAATCGATCGGTTATTCCGTGATGATCTGAATAATTTCGCCGACGCCAGGGAAAGCATGATCCACATCTTCGGCATCCAGAATTATGCGGATGTCATGAGTAATTTTGCAGCCGGTGAACGCTACATCAACCGGGTCTGGTCGGCCTCTACTGACGGCTATATTGATGAAGTCAGGATGTACCTGGAACGAGCCCGGGCGCAATTCACGGAAGGCAATCAGCACTTTTCAGAGTTGTATTCCGAACACGACCCGGACAAAAGTGATGAAACAGGGACTATTTTGTAAAATTTTTGTTAGTTGAGTCGAAACGACGTTGAATCAGCGTTATAAACAATTGACTACTGCGTTCTGCAAGTTATACCCTTCTGGGTTCGGAACATTTAGTAAGTAAGTTTCATCCGTTTCCCATTATTCAGAGCCGAGATCAAGCATGCTAATTAATCGAATAAACAAAAAGCTCTTGTTGAGCGCAATTCTGGTTGCCGCCATACCTGTTAGTTTCTCCACGTCCGTTCTTGCCCAGGCAACGGTGGACCAGGTGACCCAGGAAGGCGAGAAACGCGCCGACGCTGGTGCTGCCGAGCAGCAACGTGTCGAGCAAATCGCCGACCAGACCAATGATTTACTCAACCAATACAACACTATCACCAAGGTTGTCGACGGGCTAATGACTTATAACAGCCTTCTGCAGCGGCAGGTGGATAATCAGGAGACGGAAAAAGTAGCGCTGACTGAGTCCATCGGTAACGTTGCACTGATCGAGCGTCAGATCATCCCGATGATGACCCGCATGCTTGACTCTTTAGAGCAGTTTATTGAGCTGGACACGCCTTTCCTGCTTACAGAGCGGAGAGATCGCCTGGAAAGACTGCGCGGCATGATGGAGCGCTCAGACGTTTCATCGGCGGAGAAATTCCGTCGCGTTATCGAGGCCTACCAGATCGAAAACGACTATGGCCGCACGATCGAAGCGTACAAGGGTACGGTGCCGATCAACGGCAATCAGCAGGAAGTCGACTTCCTGCGCATCGGCCGGGTTTCACTGGCCTATCAATCAGTCGGCGGTTCTCACACCGGTGCATGGGATGACGCAGCCCGTGACTGGGTAGAGCTAGATGCCTCCGAATTCAAGAACCAGGTCTCCGACGGTCTCCGGGTAGCTCGCAAGCAGGTCGCCCCGGACCTCCTGGTCATTCCCGTCGCTGCTCCTTCTGAGGAATAATCATGAAAAACAGAATATTCAAAGCAGCATTGATTGCTGGACTCGCATTTGGCCTGGGCAACACCGCATACGCGGCACAGGCTGTTTCCATGGACGAACTGCTTCAGCAGGTCAAGACCGGACGGGTTAAGGACGCCGCTGAAAATAAAGCGCGCATCGCTGAATTCCAGAAGAACCGCGGCCGCCAACAGCAGCTGATCCGTAACATGGAGGCTGAACAAGCCAGGCAGGAACAGATTTCCCAGCAACTGGAAACGGTCTTCGAAATCAACGACGCTGAAATCATTGATCTCGAGCGCGCTTTGCAGGAGCGCCTCGGCGAACTGAAGGAATTGTTCGGTGTATTGCAGCAGGCAGCCGGTGACGCGCGCGGAAACTTCGATTCGTCCGTTACGCAGATCCAGTTCCCCGATCGTGGTGAATGGCTGACCGGGTTTGCCCAGAAGATGGGTTCAACCACCCGCATGCCTACACTTGAAGAAATTGAGCGGATCTGGTTTGAACTGCAACGCGAAATGACCGAATCAGCCAAGGTTGTAAAACTCAACACCACGGTGATCAACGCCAACGGTGAAGAAGAGCAGCGCGATGTTATTCGCGTTGGGCTTTTCAACGTCGTTTCAGACGGCAACTACCTTGAGTATGTGCCTGAGACCGGTCGCCTGGTCGAGTTGCAGCGCCAACCGGCAGGTCGTTACACCGGTCGTGCGGAAGACCTTCAGGACGCATCAGGCGGAATGAATGCTTTTGCGGTCGATCCGACCCGCGGCCAGTTGCTGGCCCTGCTGGTGCAATCGCCCGACTTGATGGAGCGCATCGCACAGGGTAAACAAGTAGGCTACGTAATCATCGCCCTGGGTATCGTAGGTCTTGCCATTGCTCTCTGGAGACTGCTTGCACTGTCTACGACCGCAGCGAAGGTTAACCGTCAGACCAAGAACCTCGAGCAGGCTGGCAACAACCCGCTGGGCCGTGTTCTGAAGATTGCCCACGACAATCCGAATTCAGACGTAGAAGGACTTGAGTTGAAACTGGGTGAGCAAATTCTGAAAGAAACACCGAAATTCAATTCCATGCTGCCATTCCTGAAAATCATTTCAGTGGTTGCCCCGCTACTCGGTCTGTTGGGTACGGTTACCGGTATGATCGTCACGTTCCAGGCCATCACGCTTTACGGCGCCGGTGATCCGAAACTGATGGCTGGTGGTATCTCAACTGCTCTTGTAACCACGGTACTTGGTCTGGTTGTCGCCATCCCGACCGTATTCCTGCACACCCTGGTGCAGAGCCGTGCGAAACGTCTCACGCAGATTCTGCAGGAAGAGGCTGCTGGCATGCTTTCCGAGCGTGCTGAAAGAATGGCTTAAGCGATGGAAGTCATCATCTACTATCTGCCATTCCTTGCAACCATCAGGGACTTTTTTGAACTCGGGGGTCCGGTGCTGAATGTTATCGGCATCGTGACCCTGATCATGTGGATGCTGATCATCGAGCGCATTGTGTATTTCCGTACGGGCCATAAAAAGCTCATAAGAAATGCCCATAACTACTGGGACGAGAGAACTGATTTCTCGTCCTGGCAGGCTCACCAGATCAGAACCCGCATCATTTCACAGGTGTCTGCAAATGCGGAGCGCAACATGTCGCTGATCAAGACCTGTGTGGCGTTGTGTCCCTTGTTAGGGCTGCTCGGTACGGTCACCGGCATGATTGAAGTTTTCGAGGTCATGGCCATTGCAGGATCAGGCAACCCGCGCTCCATGGCTTCAGGTGTATCCAAGGCCACCGTGCCTACGATGGCAGGAATGGTGGCCGCGCTTTCCGGCGTAGCCATGTCTGCTTACCTGGAAAACAAGGCCCGCAGGGAACGCGAGTTCATCGCTGACGAATTAATGATTGAGCACGGCTGAAGGGACGCCCCTTCCGCCTGCTGATTTAGGAGAAAGAACAATGCGGCAACATTTAGCCCAACAATACGAGGACGAAGAGTCCGAGATCAATATCACGCCCATGCTGGACGTGGTGTTTATCATGCTCATCTTCTTCATCGTGACAGCCACGTTTGTGAAAGAGGCCGGGATCGAGGTCAACCGTCCGGACGCAGCAACGGCTACCAAGGCGGAAAAAGCTAATATCCTGGTGGCCATCGGCCCGAACAATGATATCTGGATTGATCGTCGCCAGATCGATATCCGGTCAGTCCGGCCCAATATCGAGCGCTTGCACGCCGAGAACCCGCAGGGTTCAGTGGTCATCCAGGCTGACAAAGAGTCAAAAACTGATACGTTGATTCAGGTGATGGATGCAGCCCGCTCTGCTGGGGTATTCAATGTATCGATCGCGGCAAACGAACCTTAAAGAGGCATACCATGTCGGCCACGATTATTGAAACACTGGAAGTAAGCAAAACCGGCAATCTTGTCCGCATGGTCATCGGCATTGTGCTCGGTTTGGTTGTTACGGCAGGCCTGTTCTGGTTTATGCAGTACCTGATCGCAACGGCGGATCGCGGCCTCAACGAGGACAAATCCGGCCACCTGATCGATTTTGTCAGGCTCAAGCGGGATGAATCCATTGAACGTCGTCAGCTGAAACCCAAGAAGCCGCCACCGCCGGAGGCACCGCCACCCCAGCCGCCAACTCCGCAGCTGGATAACCTGAACCCGAATGCGGAAAAAATCGCCATTTCGGCTGCTCCAGTGGAGACGGATATTGAAATGAGCGGAGGTTTCAGCCTGGGCGTCGGTGAGGGTGATTACCTTCCCATCGTTAAAGTTGCGCCAATTTATCCGCAACGCGCTCTTTCAAGAAGCGTCGAAGGGTTTTGCGTGGTTCAGTACACGGTGACCAAAAACGGTACTATTCGCGAACCATTCGTAGTGGAAGACCAGTGCACCAGCTCGCTGTTCCACAAGGCGTCGGTACAGGCCGCTATGAAGTTCAAGTACAAACCCCGCGTTTTAGACGGCCAGGCTGTCGAAGTACCGGGTGTACAGAACAAATTCACCTACGAAATTACAGAATAGGCAAGCAAACCTATGGACAGACGTATGTCAAAATTGATTGTCGCTCTTGTTGTGGGCGCGATGCTGGTAGGTACTGCCGGCAGTGCTTTTGCCCAGAAAAACAAAGAGACTAAGAAGACCAAAGAAACGGTGGCCATGAGCCAGGCGGTTTATGAAAGTCTTACTGAAATCCAGGAATTGATGGAAGCCCAGGATTACGCTTCTGCGCAAAGACTGACCGATGAAGTCCGGAAGAAAAAAAGCCTGACCCCTTACGAGCTCGCGCAAATCTGGAACATCACTGCTTATTCTTATTATTTACAGGAGCGTTATCAGGACGCGATCAGCGCTTATGACAGGGTCATGGCGCAGCCTGAACTTCCCGAGGCCTTGATGCTCAGTACACTAAAAACCAAGGCGCAGCTTCAGTTCACACTGGAAGATTATGAGGGCGCACTGGCCACCGTGCGTGAGCTGATGGCCAATATCTCTGAACCCAGTGCCGACGTGTTGATGCTGGAAGGCCAGGCGCTGTTCCAGTTGGCCCGCTACGATGAGGCCCTGGTGCCCATCAAGTCGGCTATCGATATGTACCGCAACCAGGGACAGACACCGAAAGAAAACTGGCTGCTGCTGCTCCGCGTGATCTACTTCGAGCAGAAAGATTACGAAAGCATGATCGACGTAGTCAAAGAGTTGATCGTCTACTATCCGAAGGACACGTACATCCTGACCCTGGCCGGCATTTACAGTGAACTGGGCGATACCAAGAAACAACTGACCCTGACGGAAGTACTGTACGAAAAGGGCTATATCAATTCGGCTTCTCACATCACTAATTTGGCCAATCTTTACCTGCTACACGGTTTGCCGTACAAGGCGGCCGTGGTGCTGGAGAAAGAAATGAACGCCGAGATCGTCAAATCAAACGAGCGCAATCTCAGGTTGCTCTCCCAGGCCTGGTACCAGGCCCGTGAGGACGAGAAAGCCATTCCACCGCTTGCGGAGGCCGCTGAGATGACCAAGGAAGGCGAGCTTTACGTGCGCCTGGGTCAGGCCCATATCAACCTGGAAAACTGGAGCGAAGCCGCATCATCGATTCAGACCGGCATCAAGCTGGGTGAGCTCAAACGCGATGACACCGCCAACATCATGCTGGGCATGGCGCTTTTCAACATGAAACGCCTGGAGCAGGCACGTCGTGCGTTTCAAAGCGCATCTTCTGACTCCCGCTCAAAACGTGCGGCAACGCAGTGGATTGCTTACGTTGACAGCGAAATCAGGCGGCGTGACATGATGAAGCAGGCACTGCCAGACTACCAGCCAAGAGAACGTGACGACCTGCTGGACGTACTGGAAGGGCAGCAGTAGTAACGCTCTAAAGCAAGATATAAAAAAGCCCCGTTGAACGGGGCTTTTTTTTACGTCCTGAAAACGCTGGCTAGCTAAGAGCTACAACGTCTATCTCAATTTTCTCCATCACCTTTTCACTGGTATGACTACTGAAAGTCGCAGCCAGTCCCTTGCGGGAACTGCAGCCAAGGATAACCATGTCAGCACTGACTTTTTCAGCAATTCCGGCGATCACTTCTTCCGGCTTGCCCATGTCGCGATGAATCTGCTCTCGCGGCAATCCGCTCATCCTTCCGATCAACGCCCTGTCAGGGAAGTCCTCGCTGCCTTTATAGGCATTCACAATGTGAAGCTCAGCTTCAAAATGTTCAGACAGGAACAAACCGCGTTCAATGATTCTCTCATTCAACGCAACATGTGATGCATCAGTGGCCTGGGTGTTAACCGCAGCCAGAATGCATTCGATGGGGGCAGTGGTACCGACGTCACAGATGACGACGTCACAGGTTGCCTGGCGTACCAGATCCCACTTGGAATCAGTAATACCAGTCTTGTGCTCGGCAGACTCCTCACTCAGCATGATGGTGTCGCAGCTATAGCGCTCGGCGGCCGTCGTGATGGAAGCACGCCAGTCCCGGGTCCAGAAAAATTCCGCGGTGTAATGCACTCCCAGTTCATCCAGTGGGCGCAGTAAGTCGTTAAATGAGGTGTTTGTACGCAAAACATCTACAGGCGCATCGGGGTCCGTTTTATCAGGGCTTTCGAAGCCGATCAACACGTGAAACTCAAGGTCCCATTTACGTGGTTGACGAACAATTTCGAGCATACGCTCCATGGCGAGATGCTGCTCGTGAGATGGATCAACGATAACCAGGAATTTTCTTTTTTCCACTTAAAAACCCTCCGGGGAATTTTCTTTTGATAACCAAACCCGACACCGGGTTCGGATATTCTACCTTATATATAGCTGGAATCCCGCCCACTCCCTGAAATTTGATGGTTCGCCAGAATCCAACCGCAATCTCCGGGCACTCAACAACGCTTCCGTGACATCCCGGGAGCTTTCCAGCTTCTGGTAAAAATCGCTCATTAAGCCAGCTGTTTCCAAATCCCCATAAGGCCACACTGAAGCGACGACACTGCTAGCACCCGCCTGCAGAAAATCCGAAACCAGGCCCAGCCTGCTATCAAAACTGGAGCGATTTGTTCCGGTGACTGCCGTTTGACTGAGGACGACCAGGCTGTTGTTGACGCTGAGGCTGCGAATATCACCCGGCGCCAGGTATTCTGCGGCAGACTGACTGTCTGCTTTTGACATCAGCAACCGGGACCGTTCCGGAACTGCCAGGTCGATTGTACCCGGGGCGGCCAGGTGCACCAGTCCGGAACTTGAAAAATGGTCATCACTAAACTCATCCCTGTTAAGCGCTACACCCTGCACAATGTGCAATCCGGGTCC
>RCNC010001217.1_pt1 | contig 17246 bp, 14 predicted proteins | sample 2041301 | NCBI WGS metagenome assembly RCNC01 (sample SAMN09708231, study PRJNA481090) | Marine sediment metagenome, whole genome shotgun sequencing project. | biome: marine sediment; feature: ocean; material: sediment; isolation source: Sewage treatment plant 13A marine sediment (STP13A) ... | reverse complement strand
CTGGCATTCATCGGTTCGATCGCTGCCTCGGTCCAGATCGTCGAAATGATACTCGACCGATATGCGCCGAAGCTTTATTCGGCGCTCGGGGTGTTTCTGCCACTGATCGCCGTCAATTGCGCCATTCTCGGTGGCTCTCTCTTCATGGTCGAACGCGACTACACGTTTGGTGAGAGCGCTGTCTTCGGTTTCGGCTCGGGCTTCGGCTTTTTGCTCGCGATTGTCGCCCTGGCTGCGATTCGCGAAAAGATGGTCTACTCGGACGTGCCGCCGGCCCTACGAGGGCTCGGCATCACATTCCTTGTCACCGGCCTGATGGCGATTGCCTTCATGGCGTTCGCTGGGATCCAGTTGTAGGCAGGTGGATTGATGCTGACTATCATCCTCGGAGTCGCCGTCTTCGTTATCGTCATCGTCGCTCTGGTAATCGTGTTGATGATCGCCAAGTCGAAGCTCGTCGCCTCAGGCGACGTAACGATCACCGTCAACGACGATCCGGACAAGGCGATCGTGGCCGCGGCGGGCGACACCTTGCTCAACACGCTCGGTGCCCGCAAGATCTTCATCCCATCGGCTTGTGGTGGCAAGGGAACCTGCGGCGTCTGCAAGCTTTCGGTCCTCGAAGGGGGTGGCGCGTTGCTGCCGACTGAAACCTCACACGTCAGCCGTGGAGAAGCTCGCGAAGGTGTTCGTCTGTCGTGCCAGGTCAAGGTCAAGCAGGACATGAAGATCGAGGTCCCGCCCGAGATCTTTGATGTCCGCAAATGGCGCTGCAGGGTGCGGTCGAATCGCAATCTCGCGACCTTTATCAAGGAGCTCGTACTCGAACTTCCGGAGGGCGAAGAAGTGCCCTTCCGAGCGGGCGGTTACATTCAGATCGAGTGTCTCCCACACGTCGTCAACTACTCCGACTTCGAGATCGAGGATGACTATCGCGGCGACTGGGACAAGTACAACATGTGGCAGTTCGTATCGAAGGTCGATGAACCGGTGACCCGCGCCTATTCGATGGCCAGCTACCCCGGGGACGAGGGCATCATCATGCTCAACGTGCGCATTGCCTCTCCTCCGCCGAACATGCCGGACGTGCCGCCGGGCAAAATGTCGTCCTTCATATTCGGTCTCAAGCCAGGCGACGAGGTCACGATTTCGGGGCCGTTCGGCGAGTTTTACGCGAGGGAGACCGACAACGAGATGGTCTTCATCGGCGGTGGCGCCGGCATGGCGCCGATGCGATCCCACATCTTCGATCAGTTCCGGCGCATTCAAACAGATCGCAAAATCTCGTTCTGGTATGGCGCGCGGAGTTTGCGCGAGGCCTTCTACCAGGAGGATTTCGACGAGATCGACAAAGCCAACGACAACTTCGATTGGCACCTCGCGTTGTCGGACCCGCTGCCGGAGGACGAGTGGACCGGAGACGCCGGCTTCATCCACCAGGTGGTGTTCGAAAAATACCTCAAGGACCATCCGGCGCCCGAGGACCTCGAGTACTACATGTGTGGACCGCCGATGATGAACCAGGCGGTGATCAACATGCTCCTCGATCTAGGTGTCGAGCCTGAGAACATCATGCTCGACGACTTCGGCGAGTAACACGGAGGATACTGATGCCTCCTTCGAGCGGGCTCCCACCGCTTCGGCGCCTGGTAATTCCTGGGCTGTTTGTCGCCGGCCTCTTCGCCATCTATTTTTTTCGGCAAGGGCCGCACACCGCCGTCTCCAGCGAGCTGGCGATCACCGGTCCCACGATGGGCACCACTTTCAACGTCAAGGTGGTGACCGATGATCTCACCGAAGCCAACCGGGAGCGCCTGACGTCGGTCGTGCGCGAGGTGCTGGACGGCGTTGACGAACACATGTCGACCTACCGCTCGGAGTCCGAAATCGAACAATTCAACCGCGGCGGCACCGAGCCTTTTGCGGCCTCTCACGATCTGCTCGAGGTGGTCGCTGAAGCGCAACGGGTGGCGCGGCTCACGGGAGGCGCCTTCGACATCACCATCGGGCCCCTGGTCGACATCTGGGGATTCGGCCCACCCGGTGCGACCGAGGCCCCGGAGGAGGAGAGGCTTCAGGAGCTGGTGGCGGTGACCGGCTTCGAACAGCTCGAGGTCGATGTCGAGGGGGGGACGTTGCGAAAGGCCCGGGCCGAAAGTCGGATCGATCTTTCCGCCATCGCGAAGGGCTTTGGCGCCGACCAGGTTTCGGCGGAGCTCACACGACAAGGGCTGCCGCACCACATGGTGGAGGTTGGTGGCGAGGTGCGGGCGCGCGGATTCAACGGATCTGAGCAGGTCTGGCGTATCGGCATCGAACGACCCACCTCCGCGGGCCGGTCGGTGCAAATCGTGGTTCCGCTCGCAGACCGTTCGCTCGCGACGTCGGGAGATTACCGCAACTTTGTCGAGCGTGACGGTGTTCGAATCTCCCATACCATCGATCCAAGGACCGGTCGGCCGATCTCCCACAATCTGGCTTCAGTGTCGGTCATTCATACGAGCTGCATGACCGCAGATGGGCTAGCTACCGCGTTGAGCGTTCTCGGACCTGACGAGGGATATGAGCTCGCCGAGCAGCAGGAAATTCCGGCGTACTTCCTGGTGCGGGTCGCCGAAGACGAATTTGAGCAGAGGCAGACCAGCGTTTGGACGTCGCTGATCGAGAATTCCTCGAGCTCGGGTACTGTTGACCAGGAATGACAATGCAAACTCTCCTCCTGACCTTCGCCTTCTTTACGATCTCGGTCCTTCTGATGACCGCGGGCGTTCTGATCAGCGGGCGCAGCCTCAAGGGTTCGTGTGGCGGACCGAGCTGCAAGTGCAACGCTGACGGCAAAGATCTCGGCGCATGTGACTTCGACGAGCCAACGCTTCCCACGCATCCCTCCGAGTGTTGAGTTTTGAGTTATGAGTTTTGAGTTACCGCCCACCCTCCCCGGTGTTGATTGGGTGGGATGCGTGAAACTCAAAACTCAAAACTAAGAACTCAAAACTGCCGACACGCCGGCCAGGGTCATCCACCCGAAACCAACTCCCCAGCGTCTTCGGGCGGCGTGTCGTCATCGGGATCGTCCCAGAAGCCTTTCGGTAGGACCACTTTCTGGGTTCCACTCCTTTTGCCGCGGCGGACGAGGTGGCCGTGCTCGGGGAACGGCTCCTCGCGATCGATGGCGGCGAGCGCTTCTTCGAGCTCAGAGAGCTGTTGTACCTTCATCAACCGGTCGCGAAGGCGGGCACTTGACCGGAAGCCTCTGGTGTACCAGCCGCAGTGCTTGCGGAAGGAAAGCAGGGCCTGCCGCTCACCAAACCAATCCACCAGCGATCGTGCGTGCTCGACCATGAGATCCGCGACTTCACCGAAGGTCGGTGGATCTTGCGGCTTACGGCCCCCAAATACGTCTGCGAGATCGCGGAACAGCCACGGGCGCCCGAGACAGCCGCGCCCAACCGCAACACCGTCGCAGCCCGTCTCCCGGACCATTCGGATGGCGTCTTCTGCCACCCAGATGTCGCCGTTGCCAAATACGGGAATCTTCGTCAACGCCTGCTTGAGCTCGCCGATGGCGGACCATCTCGCGTGGCCGTCATAGAGCTGAGCGGCGGTGCGCGCGTGGAGGGTGACACCTGCGCATCCCTCCTGCTCGGCGATGTGCCCGGACTCGAGGAAGTTGAGGTGTTCGTCGTCAATTCCCATCCTGAATTTGATCGTTACCGGGGTCTCATCTGCTGCTCCCACTGCAGCTCGTACGATAGACGCAAGGAGCTGTGGTTTGGCCGGAATTGCCGCGCCGCCGCCCTTGCGGGTCACCTTGCGGACAGGGCAACCGAAGTTGAGGTCGAGGTGGTCGATGTGGCCTTCACCGACAAGGCGCCGAACCGCTTCACCGACAAAATGCGGATCGACGCCGTAAAGCTGGAGGCTGCGAGGGCTTTCGTCCGGCCCGAAATCGGCCAGTTTGAGGGTCTTCTCGCGACCCTCGACGAGCGGCCGGGCGGTGATCATCTCGCTGATGTAGAGCCCAGCGCCATAGCGGCGGCAGAGGGCCCGAAACGGATAGTTGGTGACACCGGCCATCGGCGCCAGGACTACCGGCGGCGAGACCTCGATCGGCCCGATGCGGGTGCTTTGAGGAATCGTCATCGAACTTTCAAAAGAAAAACGCCGCGGTGGCGCGGCGTTTGATTCGAAAGATCCGGATTCATTACTTCAAGAGGTTCTCGAGGAACGTCGCGGTCAGGACGACACCGAAGCCGGAAGCACCTTTTGGCAGTCCATTGTGCTCTTTCTCGTTGTAACCGACGCCGGCGATGTCGAGGTGAACCCAGCGCACCTTTTCGGGGACCCACTGTTTGAGGAAGGTGCCCGCTGTGACCGCCCCGCCCCAGCGTCCACCGACGTTTTTGATGTCCGCCCACTCGCTCTTGAGGTAGGAAAGGTACTCGTCGTAAAGCGGCATCGGCCACACCCGCTCACCGACCTGTTCGCCAAGCTTCTGGAGCTCATTGGAGAGATCTTGATCGTTGCCCATCATTCCCGCGGCTTCGTGGCCGAGGGCGACGACACAGGCCCCGGTCAGGCTGGCGTAATCGATCACGATGTCGGGGTTGAAGCGCGCCGAATAATGCAAGGCATCGGCGAGGATTAGACGGCCTTCGGCATCGGTGTTGTCGACCTCGACGGTTTTTCCGCTGGAAGTCGTGAGAATATCTCCGGGTCTGATTGCGGTTCCCGACGGCATGTTCTCGACCACCGGGATCAGACCGACGACCTTGATCGGCAGGTCGAGGTCGGCCACAGCTCGCATGACGCCCATGACGGTCGCAGCGCCGACCATGTCGGCCTTCATCGCACCCATCCCGGCGCTGGGCTTGAGCGAGATGCCGCCCGAATCGAAGGTCACGCCTTTGCCGACCAGCACTACAGATTTTTTGGGCTTCTTGGGCCGGTGCTCGATGACGATCATCCGAGGCTCCTGTTCGGAGCCCTGGCAGACGCCCATGATGCCGCCCATTTTCTCTTTCTGCAGCTCTTTCAGCCCGAGGATCGTGACCCGCAGACCTTTCGCCTCTTCAGACAATTCCTTTGCCGCCTGCGCAAAGGTCTCCGGGTTGAGGTCATTCGCGGGCCGATTGCCGAGGTCGCGTGCCAGCACCTGCGAGCTCCTCAAAAGGCGGACACGTACGAGTCGCTCTTCCAGATCTTCCTCAGTCTCCTTGACGAGAGGAAGAATGTGGAGGCCGTCAATCTTCTCGAACTCATTCTTCTTCGACTTGAAGGTGTCGAAGGTGTAGTCCGAGATCGAGGCTTCGCGAAGCACGAAGAGGCGCGATTCGGCGGCGGTGAGTCCATGGACCTTGACCGTTACGCCGAGCGCGATCTGGTACTCGCGGTTTTTGGTTGCCTGGCGCATGATCCTGTTGAGGGATTCGCGCATTCTCGAATGGGTGAGGTCCTTTTCGGGACCAACACCGACGAAGGTGATCCGGCGGGCCAGGTCGAGCGGACACTCGCCCGAGATCAGTTCGCCCTCCTCACCGCGCGGGCCGAGAGCTTTGGCTTTTGTTCTCAGCGACTTGCGTTCCTTGGCCGAGAACTCGAGTCCGCTCAGCGGATCGCTGTCGGTGCTCTGGAGAATATAAATACAATCGAGGGGCTCTTCGGGGACGGTGCGAAACTGGTGAAGATCTGCCATGGGGTGAGGTTGGTCCTCCTCTTGAAGTCGTCAGTACGGCCCGGGATTGTAGCACACCCGTCGAAGGTCGATATAAGACCTTTTTAATCAAAAACTTAACGTCTTGAGGTTCTTTGAAATCGGAGTCAAGTTCTCGATTTGGGCATGAAGGTTGCTAGAACCCGAATTTCGTCCGCAAACAGCCCTGCCGTGAGCTCGTCGAAGGCGGTGAAACGTACCGTTGTCAGCGACGAATCAGGGTACTCGTCGAGCCACAATCTAGCTTCCTCGACGATCATCGCGGTGCCCTCCGATTTGGGGTAGCCAAAGATTCCGGTCGAGATTGCGGGCAAAGAAATCGATCTCGCGCCCAGTTCCGCCGCGCAATCGAGGCTCGAGCGCACCGCCGAACGCAATGACGTCTCTTCACCTCCATCACCCCAGACCGGTCCCACAGCATGGATCACCCACCGAGACGGGAGATCGCCGGCGGATGTGACTACGGCTTTGCCGGTCGCGACCGGCGCGAGCTTGTACGACTCTTCCTGGATCACTGCGCCGCCGCGCGCCGCGATGGCGCCTGCGAGACCGCCGCCGTGGGCGAGATTTGAATTGGCGGCATTGACGATGGCGTCGACCCGCTCCGCAGTCATGTCGCCCAAAACCGCCTGCAAGACGCAGAGGCCGTACGTGTATTCGACGAGGATGCGGGGAACCATGGCGACATTCTATTGGATCTGGTCCGGTTAGAATTGGCGCATGAGGCAGATCGCTTGGAACCATGAAGAGGATACCGGGGCGCAGGTTGCTGCCCTGGGCACCGAGGCTCACGAAATCGGGTACCTGGTGATCGCCTTCCCGGAGGGGGGCGATGGCGACCCTCTGCCCTGGTCGGCCCTGGAGCCGTGGATCAGGAGCCGCGCGGTGACCGTGGCCGAGGTAGCTGGCGAGCTTGCGTCACCGGCGCTGGATGTAGCCCTGTGCTCGGATCTGGTCTACCTGCGCCCGCAGGCCAGCCTGAGGTTGGCGGCGAGCAAAGGACCACCTTCCGACGGTGTGATCTGGGCTCTGGGGCGTGCAGGTCGCGCAGCCCTTGCCCGAGGTTTGCTCGAGGTGGATGATCTGGCTGCTGTCGATGCTGTGGTGCTTGGCGTCGCCACGGCCGTCGTCCCGGTTGACGAGCCGTTGCCCCTCCCAAAATCTATGTCGGAGGCTTCGTTGACGGCTGCCCGCGATCTGATGCGGGCGTCTGCGCGGGGCAGCGCCGGGCTGGCCCTCGAGCTGGCTTCCTTTCGCTTGCTCTTCGCCGCCGGCGACCCCGAAGAAGGGGCTCGCGCATTCCTTGAGAAGCGCGCCCCGGACTTTTGATCGCCACGACTCCGATCGACGCGATCAAGTGACCAGTAACCAGTAACCAGTAACCAGTGACCAGTGACCAGTAGGACCTGCAAATCACGGACTGGCTACTGGCTACTGGCTACTGGTTATTTCTCTCGGGTAAGGCCGGCCATGCCATAGAGCCCTCGGCCTCTGCTAACCTCCGCCAATGAGAGATTTTCTCCGTGTTCTCGGGCTGGCAAAGAGGCACGGGGCATGGATTCTGCTCGCGGTGACGAGCATGGTCGTGGTGGCCGTCGCGACGGTGTTTGCCTTCAACCTGGTGCGCCCGATTTTCGACCAGGTGTTGCGGTCGTCGTCTACCGCCGAGGCAACCCTCGATCTCCCTGCCTCCGGCGTGGTGGCCGTCCTCGACAATTTCGCCGTTCGAGCGGAGCAGGCTTTCCGAGGCTGGGTTGACGAGAGCCGGTTGGCCATCCTGGTCTTGGCGTTGTTGACGATCATCATCAAAAACGTCTTTGCGTTCCTCGCCCGGTTCGCCTCCGCCAGGTTTGGTTTCGCGACAATCCGCGATCTGCGAGATCTTTTCTTCAAGAAACTTCTCATCCAAACCCCAGCCTATTTCAACGATCGCCCAATTGCGTCGTTGGTTTCGCGGGCGACTAACGATTTCCAACTGCTTCGTGAGGCATTGGCCGAACGTCTTGGTGATGTCGCGCAAGATCTGGTCACTGTCCCGGTGATTCTCGTTTACCTGGCGTCCCTGGACCTCCGCCTGACCCTGGCTACGGCTCTCGCCGCACCATTGCTCTTTGCGCCAGTCGTTCACTTCAGCCGCCGGATGCGCGTGCGCGCCCTTCAGGCTCAGGAACGCACCGACGAGATCGCGGTGGTGATTGATGAATCGGTGCGGGGCATCCGGGTGGTCCAGACCTTCGGCATGGGCGATTTCTTAATTGACCGTTTCCGTCTCGCCAACCAGAGGCAATTTCTCGCCGCCCTCTCCGCGCGTGCAATTCAGGCGGCAAACGCACCAGTGATGGAGGTCTTGGGAGCGTTTACTGCTCTTGTTGTGATCGCCTACGCGGCATCGCAGATCACAGCTGGTGACATGACCCTCGGCGATTATTCGGCCTTCGTTCTTGGTGCCTATGCCCTATACGGACCACTCAAGAGACTCAACAAATTCAACCTCGTTCTGCAACCCGCGGTGGTGGCCGCGGGCAGGATCCAGGAAATAATCGACGCGCCGGTAGCGGTGAGCGAGCGGCCCGGCGCTCGGGCCCTCAACGATCTTGGACCTGGCATTCGGTTTGAAAACGTCGGATTTGCCTACCGGCTGGACCAATGGGTCTTGCGTGGTTTCGAACTCCATATTCCTCGGGGGTCGACCATGGCGCTGGTTGGAGCTTCAGGAGCCGGCAAGAGCACCGCCGTTCAGCTCATACCGCGTTTTGTTGATGTCCAGGAGGGCGCGGTGTGGGTGGGTGATCACGAAGTGCGAGACCTCAGTCTCGCGAGCCTGAGGGAACAGATCGGCCTGGTAACTCAGGAGCCTCTTCTCTTCAATGAAACCGTACGAACCAACATCGTCTGTGGTCGCGAGGGCATTTCTGGAGATGCTGTCGAGGCAGCCGCGACGGCAGCGAACGCCGACGAGTTTATTCGGGATCTGCCGGCCGGATACGACACGGTGATCGGAGAAGGCGGGGTCAAGCTTTCGGGTGGACAGCGCCAACGCCTGGCTCTCGCCCGTGCCGTGCTCCGTAATCCGCCGATTCTGATTCTCGACGAGGCGACATCTGCGCTCGATCCGGAGTCGGAGACCATGATCCAACGAGCTCTCTACCGTTTTTCGCGTGATCGAACGACCCTCGTCATCGCCCACCGGTTGGCGACGATCCGTTGTGCCGACGTCATCGCCGTCCTCGCGGATGGTCGAGTAGCTGAAATGGGAAACCACGACGAACTGGTCGCTTTGGGCGGTCTGTACGGGCGAATGGTCGAGATGCAGGACCTCACCTGAATCCTTGATCTAAGGTTTTGTGGATCAACCGTTTGATCGTTAGGCTTGGACCCGTTAACCTGAAATACTGGACTCGCAGCACGATGGAGGCGGAATGGCCCTTATGAGCATGACCGGATTTGGGCGAGCGCGCGCCGAGCTGTCGGATCGATTCGGCGTATCGGTGGTGGTGAGATCGGTCAACCACCGGTACCTGGACATCCAGGTACGTACCAATCTGCGCGAGGACACACCCGAGATCGAGGCTGCTGTGCGATCGGTGATCTCGAAGAGATTTCATCGCGGCAGGGTTACCGCCCAGGTCAACCTCGAACGAATTCTGACTGCAGAGGTGGATGTCGCGGTCAACGCCACCGCCGTGAGCGAGGTACTTGCTCAACTCTCAAACGTCGCGGTGCCAAAGAAATTTGGCGGCACCGTGGAGCTCGGCGACGTCCTGGCGGTGCCGGGACTGGTCTCGGTGGCTTCGCCGGAGACGATTCTCGAGGAAGAAGAAGTGACCGGATTGCGGTCGGTGGCCTCCGAAGCCGTTGCAGAGGCGGTAGTGATGCGACGTGAGGAGGGGGAACGCCTCGTTCGCCAGATCGAATCGGAGGTTGCAGAGGTAATCGGGTTTGCCGACTGGTTCGAACCGCAGATGCCAGAGTTTCGGCAACATCTTCTGGACCGGGTGAAGGACCGGGTGGAAGGTCTGGTGGGGCTCGATGCCAAGATTGATCCTGAACGCATCCTCCAGGAAGCGGCGGTGCTGGCCGACCGCGCCGATGTGGCGGAGGAGGTCGTTCGACTCAGGGCCCATCTCGAGAACTTTTCTGAACGCCTGGCGGCGGGCGGTGTGGTGGGACGCTCCCTCGATTTCCTCTGTCAGGAAATCCACCGCGAGCTCAACACCCTCGGCTCGAAGTGTCGGGAGCTTGGAGTCGCCGATCGGTTGGTGGATGCCAAATCAGCTGCAGAACGGGTTCGTGAACAGGTTCAAAACCTGGAGTAGGCGTACTCGTGGGATGATCGGGGGGCATATGGACTGGGGGGTGACGCTGCAGTGACTCGTCGACGTGTTCTGCTGCAGACTCGGATTGCCCGTCACATTGCGTTTGCAGTGGTGGCTAGTCTGGTGCTCAGCGCGTTGGTGTTGGTGGTGTTCCGACACCATTCGGTGCGACGGAACATGGAACGGTCAGCCCGCACCTACGCATCCTTGATCAGTGAAACGTTGACCGATCTTGTGGGTTTCCTCGGTTCTTCAGGCAAGGGCCTTCTCGACCAGGAGGTGGCGCAGCTCCGAGAGCTCAATGATGACGTAGAACGCCTCGAGATCGTCAATGTTCGCGGCAAGGTTGTGTTGCGGGCAGAGGGCAACAACGTCATTCTCTTTGGTGACGGAATCGAGTCCCCGGAGGTTACGGATCTTGAGCTGCTCCGAGCCATCTCGGGCCTCGAGGTGACCGCAGTGCAGGTGACCGAGGCTGACGGCAGTGATGCTTACCGTGTGGTCGCGCCGGTTGTCAGACAGTGGGGCGAGCACGTCTACTCACTCGTTGGGACCTTTACGTACGCCCACGTCGACCGTCAGCTCCGCTCCTCGCTGTGGCTTTCGGCACTGATCCTGGCGATTGGTCTGGGCCTGACCCACTGGGTTTCCGTGACCCTTGCCGGGGGTATCACGAGCGACGTCGATCGTCTGCGGGCCGGGGTGATGCGGATTCAGGAGGGTCGGCTGGAGGAACGCGTTTCCATCGATTCCCGGGACGAGATCGAGGAGCTGGCCGATGCCTTCAACCTGATGGCAGATGAGCTGGTGGCGACTATTCGACAGCTGCGTGAAGCCAATCGTGAGCTGGAAACCCTCGACCAGACCAAGGCCGATCTCGTCGCCAACGTTTCGCACGAGCTCAAGACGCCCCTCACAGCCCTTCGGGGTTACCTCGAGCTGATGGCGGAAGGTGGTCTGGGGTCGATATCCGAAGAATCGGTCAGGGCGGTCATGGTGTGCCGAAAAAACGTCGAACGATTGTCATTGCGGGTCGAAGAGCTGGTCCAATTGTCGCGTTTGGACCGTTTCACTTCGCTCGATTCGGCGCGCGAGGAGATCGACCTCAAAACTATTCTGGAAGGTATAATCGACACCTTCAGACCTCGGATGGAAGGTGGCGGGATGCACTTCGTGCTGCAGATGCAGCCGAATCTGCAGACTTTGGAGGCCAACCCCGAACAGATTGAACGGGTATTCCTCAATCTCCTGGACAACGCGGTCAAGTTCACACCACAGGGCGGAACTGTCCTGGTGATTGCCGAGGCCTGCGATCACGAGCAACGACAGGGTGCTCTGGTACGGATCCAGGATAGTGGTGTCGGTATTCCTCCGACTGAGCTGAACCGTATCTTCGACCGTTTTTACCAGGTTGATCCGAGCTCACGGCGACGATTTGGAGGTATGGGTCTCGGCCTGTCATTAGTGCGCAGCATTGTCGAGGCCCACCGGGGGGCGGTGTGGGCTGAAAGTGAAGAGGAAACGGGTTCGACCTTTTTTGTGTGGTTGCCATTCGGAGATATTGCCCACGGCAAAACCGGCCAGGGTGGGCCGTCTGGTAGACTCGAAGAGGCTGACGGTGATCGTACAGCTTCGAGGGAGGCTTGATGGCGCGGGTTTTCGTGGTCGATGATGAACCGGATATGGTGGATCTTCTTGCGACCATCCTCAAATCGGACGGCTTCCAGGTAGATACCGACACTGATGGGCGTTCAGCCCTGGCCCGACTACTGGCCGATCCCCCCGATCTCGTGCTTCTTGACCTGATGATGCCTGACCTCGACGGCATGGAGCTGCTCAAGCTGCTCCGCCTCGATGCAAAAGGGGCGAACGTACCGGTGCTTGTGGTCAGCGCCCGGAGCGGTCATCAGGATCAGCTCGGCACCTTGCAGTTGGGTGCCAACGCTTACATCTGCAAACCATTTTCTCCCCGCGAACTGGTGCGCCAGGTCCGGCAGCTTCTCGAGACATCTGAAGCCGAGACGAATGCTTGACCGGCATGTCGCTTAACGGATTCGCCATCTCCGACCCCGTCGAGCTGAAGACGAGGATTCTGCAGTATCGCGCGAGTCTTTTCGATCCCGTCACCAAGCTTCCGACCCTGCCAGTCGTACTCGATCGAATTCGCAGGATGCTTGACGAACGAGGGACTCTGCAAGTCCTTCTGGTGCGGATCGAACATGAGCAGAATCTCGAACGAATTGTTGGTTGGGAACGATATGACGCCGTGCTGCTCAGCGTCGCGGGCCATCTGAGTGGGTTACTCGAAGCGGCCGCTGGCTCAGGCAGTCTTCTGTGCCAGGAGAATGTTCGTGGCGACATCTTCCTCGTCATCCTGGCGGATCATTTCGAGGCCGGGCGGCTGCACGACTCCCTGATCGATGGGATCACCATCACCCACGAAACCGGAGAGAGCGAACAGGTGGCGGTGCGCGTTGGCCAGGGAGTGATAAAGATGCGCCCTGCCCTGCGTGTCGAGCGGACAATCTACAACGGTATCCTCGAAGCCCGTCAGGATTTTCACCGGCGTGGCGAGGCTCTCGATCAGGCGCGTCTCGACGAGGTGCGGCAGATCCTTCGAGAGGGTTCGATCCGTACCCTGTTTCAACCGATCGTCCGCATGCCGGGGCGCGAGGTCATCGGTTACGAGGCGCTGAGCCGCGGTCCCGAGGGGTGCTACTTGGAAACCGCTGACAACCTCTTTGGGTTTACCGAGCGGGCGGGGATGCTCGGCGAGGTCGAGTTGCTCTGCGTAGATCGCGCCCTCGAAAATGCCCGGAAACTTCCAGATGGATCGATTCTCTTCATCAACATGTCGATGCTCGGTCTCGAGTACATCGAATCTGAGGGGCGAGGGCTGACCGGACGCGTCAAGGAATCGGGGCGGTCTCCCAGCGAGTGTGTCCTGGAGATCACCGAACGAACATACGCTGAGAGCGCGAGCCGGTTGCGCGAACGGGTCGCTGAGCTGCGCAAGCATGGATTCCGAATCGCGATTGATGATATGGGCACCGGCTACAGTGCGCTCCACGTGCTGGCAGATCTGCAGCCGGATTTCATCAAGCTCGACAAAATGCTGGTGCGCGACCTGCCGGAAGAGCCCATCAAACGCAATCTCGTTTCGGCGATCACCGGATTTGCACGTGACAGCCAGTCGGTTGTCATCGCCGAGGGCGTCGAGACCGAGGACGAGGTCGAAACCCTCGAAAGCCTCGGCATTGAGCTTCAACAGGGCTACTTCTTCGGCTACCCAGAACCTGCTTAGGGCGATCCTGCCCCTGATGGCCCAATCGCTATCGCTATCCCTATCGGGATCGCTATCGAAAAAGGCAGTCAACGCGTCACATCGATAGCGATAGCGATCCCGATAGCGATTGCGATCCATTTCGCAAGCCTCAAGCCTCAAGCCTTGCGCTATCCAATCCACACCATCATCCCGGTCGCGACGGAAAAGTAGACGGCCAACGCGAGCGAGTCATTGATGGTCGAGACCAGGGGGCCGGAGGCGATCGCTGGATCGACGCCGGCAATATCGAGGACCATCGGCATGGCCGCGCCGAGCAAGCTCGCTGCAGACATCCCGATGGCCATCGCCGGACCGAGTGCGAGCCCGATCAGTGGATCGCGATGAAAGGCCAAGGCAAGCGCCGATGCGAGGGCCCCACAGACGATGCCCATCAAGAGGGCAACCAGTATCTCGCGCGAAATGTGGCGCACAAAACGAGAGCGGGGAAGAGTGTCGAGAGCGAGCCGTCTAACGGTAGTCGTAGAAGACTGCAACGAGGTGTTGCCGGCCATCGCCATGATTGCCGCCGTGAAGACGGACATCTGCTCGTAGAGTACGATCTCTCGCGAAGCAAAAACGAGGACCATCGATGACAGCTGGGTTCCGGCGAGGCAGACCAACAGCCACGGCAGCCGATAGCGTGCGACGTGAAATATCGACTCGGACTCCTCCTCCTCGATCGACGAGCCGGCCATCTTGTAAATGTCTTCGGTCGCTTCCTCCTCGATGACGTCGAGAATGTCGTCGACCGTAACGACCCCAACGAGCCGGTTGTCCGTGTCCACAACCGGAACGGCCATGAAGTCATACTTGTCGACGATGTCCGCGACCTCTTCCTGGTCTGTTTCGACCGGCACCGAAATGATATCGGTGGACATGATGTCGCCGAGCAGGGCCGCTGGACGGGCCGTGACCATTCGCCGCAACCGAAGGTAGCCTAGGAGCCGGCGTTCTTCGTTGATAACGTAGACCGCGGATATCGGGGTTTCTTCGGCGACCGAACGCAGATAGCGGATGGCATCATCGACGGTCTCGCCCGGCTGGAGGGCGACAACGTTCGGGTTCATGATGCCGCCTGCAGTGTCCTCCGGGTAGGTCAGGAGCTGCCGGAGTACCTCCTCGTCCTCGGTTGAGATGTGGTGCAAGACCTCTTCGGTGTCCTCCATCTCGAGCTCGCCGATGAGGTCCGCCGCTTCGTCTGCCGGGAGGGTTTCAGCGATACGCGCGAGGCGTTCGGGTTCGATCTCGTCCACCAGCTCAGCGCGGATCGAAGCGGTGGTGTCATTGAGGACGGTGCCCGCCGATTCATGGTCGAGGGCCGAAACGATGTTCTGACGATCGTCTGCCGACAACAGATCAAGCCACTCGGCGATGTCCTCTGGACGCACGAGACGCAGGAAGATCTTGAGCGCCTCCTCTTCGCCCTCGCCGAGGAGCGAATGGAGTTCTTCCAGCAGGGCGTCTTCGGCGGTGATTTCGGGCACACTGCCTCCAGGGAAGATCTTAGCGCAGCGGAGGTAAAGGGTTAAGGGTTAAGAGTTAAGAACACACTCAGAAGAGTACTGCAGCAACCGATCCAGGCTATAGTCCTCAAACTTAACTCATAAAGTTGGTCACGAAGTGGCCAATCTCAGCGCTTGAAGAAGCCCGACCCTCCCTTGCCTCCGCCTCCGTTGCCCCCGATCTGCTGGTTGAGTTCGCGGATCCGCTCGTTGAGAGCGTTGATCTTCTGCTGGGCTTCCTCGCGGGCGCGCTGGACTTCGGAGCGGGCGATCTCGGCCTCACGGTGCAGGTCGTCGGTGTTGCCAGTGGTTTCCTGAATCTGTTCCCGGAGAGCAGTGAGATCGGCCTCGAGAGTTTCGATCTGCTCGTCCTTTTCCTGGATCTTTGATCGGTGGCGCTCTTCCATTTCTTCGTAAAGGCGTTTTGTCTCCAGAAGTTCCGTGATCTGAGAAAAATCTGCGGGCGACGGTGCCATCTCACCCTCCCTAAAACGGTCCTCGATGGACGGGAACATCTCTCGCAACTTGAGCGAGAGATCGTCGGGTTCGCTCGACGAATCGACAGCTTGTTCGTAAGTGATTTTATTGTGGGCGAGGAGGGAGATCAGCGACTGGTTCATGCTCTGCATGTGGTAGAAGCTGACCGAGTTCTCCATCTCCTCGAGGATTTCTTTGATTTCGCCATTCTCGATGTGCTTGGAGATCTTTGGAGCATTGATCAGAATTTCGCAAGCCGGCAGACGGTTTTTGCCCTCGTGATCCTGCACAAGCTGCATCGAGACGATTGCCTTCAATACCAACGCCAGCTGACCCCTGACCTGCAACTGCTGGTCCGCCGGGTACGAGTCGATGATTCTATCCACAGTCTGGGCTGCGTTGTTGGTGTGGAGGGTCGAAAAGACGAGGTGGCCGGTTTCGGCTGCAGTGATGGCTGTGGACATGGTTTCCAGGTCGCGCATCTCGCCAACCATGATCACGTCCGGATCCTGCCGCATGCAGTTTCGGAGGGCCTCATGGAAGGTCGGTGTGTCGGTGCCGACCTCTCGCTGGGAAATGGTTGCCTTGTCATCTTGGAAGAGGAACTCGATCGGATCCTCGATCGTCACGACATGGCACTGGCGAGCTCTCGCGATGAGATTGATCATCGCGGCGAGGCTTGTCGATTTACCGGATCCAGTCGGACCGGTGACCAGCACCAGTCCACTGGGGTAATCGGTGAACGAAGAAATGACGTCGGGAAGATTGAGATCTTCGATGCCCTGAATCTCGAAGGGTACACGACGGAAGACCCCCGCCATGGTGCCCCTCTGTAGGAAGATGTTGCAGCGGAAGCGGGCGACTCCCGGCACGCCATAGCCCATGTCGACCGCCTGCGTCTCGTCAAAGCGTGCGCGCTGGCCGGGTTTCAAGATGTCATTGAGCATTTGCTCGACTTCTTCCGGTTGCAGCGGGTTGGCCTTGATCGGGATGAGCTTTCCCTGAATGCGGAGCAGAGGCGGCCGCATCGGTTTGATGTGGAGGTCCGACGCCCCCTTCTTTGTCATGAACATCAACAGCTCGTTGAGTTCCACCACCCCTCCCAAGAGCTCTCGTGAGCTCTTTCGAGATTAACACAGGGGTGTGCGGCCTGATGTGATTCGGGGGGTCTAGGGAGGGTATTTCAGCTTGAAATTTATGCGATTTGCAGCATTTTTCCAAACTGTAAATCGCTATCGCTATCGCTATCGGGATCGCTATCGAACCCGTGGATCGACAGAGCATCCGTCGATAGCGATAGCGATAGCGATAGCGATTACGATCAGGCCAAAGGCCTCTAACTCTGGATCACCGGCCAACAAACCAGTAGAATGCCCGGATGAAGGTCTACACACGCAGCGGAGACGCGGGAGAGACCTCCCTGCTTTCGGGCGGGCGGGTCCGCAAAGAGGACGTTCGCGTCGAGGCCTACGGCACGGTTGACGAGCTGGTGTCGCTGCTCGGGCTTCTCCGCTGCGAACCCCTGCCCGGTGATGTTGAGGGCCGGCTGGTGGCGATCCAGGAGTCGCTCTTTTCAGTGGGTGCAGCGCTTGCCGATCCGGAAGGCCGAATGGAGCACGATCCCAGTGCCTGGGCCGCGGAATTACTCGAGGAGTGGATCGACGCCATGGACGGGGAAATCGAGTCTTTGACGGCGTTCATTCTCCCCGGAGGCAGCCGGGCTTCCGCTCTCTCTCATGTCGCCAGGGCGGTGTGCCGACGAGCGGAAAGGCGAGTCGGCGAGTTGGTTGGCAACCGTGGTGGTGTGCCGGAAGGCCTCCTGGCCTACCTCAATCGTCTGTCCGATGCGCTCTTCACGCTCGCCCGCTTTCTCAACGCCCGTTCAGGCATTTCGGAGACCGAGTGGCATCCCA